>OGCN01000131.1_pt1 | contig 125352 bp, 114 predicted proteins | sample 1570181 | NCBI WGS metagenome assembly OGCN01 (sample SAMEA4370584, study PRJEB24528) | human gut metagenome | reverse complement strand
CTGATATGTGCCATAAGACAGAGGAGCCAATTTATGTTACTAAAAATGGCTATGGTGATATGGTAATTATGAGCATGGAGCTTTATGAGTCAACAATGAGACGGATTGCTATGTACAGAGATATAGAAATATCTGAAAAGCAGATAGAGACGGGACAGGTAAAAGATGCCAGAACAGCACTTAGAGAAACTAGGGCAAAGTATAGCTTATAAATTAAATATTACAGAGCGTGCCGATGAATTGCTTGATAATCTTGTGTATCATTTAATATATCGATTAAAGAATAAACAGGCAGCAAAGCATTTGCTAGATTGTATTGATGTGAGAGATGATGTTGTAAATGTAGTTGGTATTTTCCACCAGTTAGAGAATTATCAAAATAAATTGTAATATGCTTGGGGGAGATTAGAGTCAGGCTACAGTTTGAGAGAAGTGAAAAGTGAACTTTCGACGGTGTGAAATTCTTTCTGTAAATTCAGTCAGAACTTCTATGATAATTGATACGGCTTAACACCAGCTTTTATTACTATATTGACATTCGCTCAGGGTACATAATCTCGAGTGCACCACGAACTTTGCCCCAGTTACGGATTGGCATTGTCCACTTTTTGGTTATCTCAAAAGTTCCTAGGTATAGTGCTTTCATTAGTGCCTGGGAACTCGGGAATACGCTTCTCTGCTTGCTTTGTAAAGACAGGAGATATTTATTATAATAGTTTTGGAATTGTGTGAGAGAAAAAGAAAGAGGTGAATTACGATGGAAAAGGAAATATGTAAGGTAGAGTGGGACGGAGATAAGACATCGAAAACAGTATACAAATATGAAAATAATGATGGATAAATGAAAAAAGGAAAGTGAGCGGTTATTATGGAAGATTATGCATAAAATATCAGATAAAGTGATGTAAGCCGATTGGTATTAGTTGGGGGGCAGTACTTCTCCTTGTGCTGATTGAAAATCAGAAGAAGGAGTGTTATAATATGCACGAAAGGTGATGTATATTATTTGACGGAAAATTCGCAGTGACGAAATAAAAATGAGTAGTGGCAATTCAATGAAATTTAAGGGAGGTGTGGCCTATGACGGCAACTAGAAAAGAAGCTATTGAATTATTGGAAAGAGTGCCAGAAGATAAGCTGACTTATGTTGTTCAGATTTTAAGTGGCATTGATGGTTTAATAAGTGTATCAGACAGACGGTCAAATAAAATTGACTTAGATCAGTTTGTTATGCCGACAACAGAGCGTGGCAGAAGTGCAGATGAGTATATAAGGGAGATGAGAGACAATGACAGACTTTAAAAAAGTGTTTGTTGATACGGCACCGATTATATAATACTATCTTGAAAATAGTCCTTTATATTCAGAAGTTGTAAAGAGATTTTTTGCAACATGCATAGAGAAGAATATAAAGGTTGTTACTTCTGCCGTAACAGTAGAAGAATATCTTGTATATCCGTATTCAAGTGGTCAAATGGATTTGGCAGATAATTTTAAGCGACTTTTAGATTATATGAATGTTGAAATCATAGATATAAATTCAGATATTGCAGAGTTCGATTCTAACCTTAGAGGACAGTATAAGGGATTTAAGGCAATGGATGCATTGCAAATTTCATCAGCGATTGCGTCAGAATGTGACATGTTTTTTACTAACGATAGGCAGTTAAGGCAGGAAAAAGAAATTCCGTGTATGACAATGGAAGATTTACAATAATAACAATGCACCAACGGAAAGGAATATATCTTTTCTGAAGGTGCTATTTTTAACTCTGCTATTAACGCCCTGCACCATTCGTCATCACTGCGTGATGCCTCATGGACGGCTGTTGCCGTATATCAAAAAGAATCTGTATACTCATTTTTAGGGTAGGGAAACTGGAATTTAGAATTTCACTTTACGTTTTTTAAACATTGCAAGTGCCATATTTACTTTGTCCATACGAACGGTTTCTTTGCCTTGTTTAAGTTCTTGCACAAATTATAGTTATTTTATACCCTTTCAGGTGCAATTGAGGCTTTGATGCAGAGAAAGATGCAGGAAATGCTCAAACGACGGATATTTCGTCCGAGTGACATTGAGTATGGCGTGGATGTTGTGTATACTTGAAGGGTACTTATGGTGACGAGAAAACATGTGCGTTGTTATAATGATGTATTGACGAATGGAGATTGAACGAATATAATAGTTCAAAAGGAGTGTGAAACGAATGGCAAATACAAATATAACAATGCGAATTGATGAAACATTAAAGGCACAATTGCAAGAGTTATTATCAAATTTAGGAATGGACATGACGACTTTTTTTACAATGGCTGCTAAACAGGCGGTCAGGGAACAGGCGTTACCATTCCGTCCTGATATGAATGTGGGAAAATATGGGCTGGAAGCATATAAACTTGCGATACAAAATACGAAATATGATAAACAGGGGCGGGCAACTATATCGTCAGATGATGAATGGGTAGATGAATCAGAGTGGGATGATGTGTATGAGCAAGTGAAAAAAGGAAAGGGGTAATGTTATTGAACAAAGGCGAGGTATGGTTTGTGGAGTTCCCGTTGGAGGAGAATCCCAACAGGATTTTGAATAGACCGGTAGTTGTTTTGGATGAGAATTTATTGGGAGTTTTATCTGTGAAGATTACTAAGCACAAGGCAAGGAAAGAGGATCCATATGATATACCGATTATTTACTGGGAAGAGGCAAGTTTGAGACTGGCTTCAACTGCGAGAGTTTCAAAAGTTACTCTTCTTACAAAAGATAGTTTTATATTCAAAATTGGTGATTTGCATAAAGATGATTTAATTCAAATAGAGAAAATGTATGAAAAGTTTTTGCGTGATAATGGTGCAGTTTAGCGGAGTTATTCGCATTGAACTTTCCGCTGCTATTAACGCCCTGCACCATTCGTCATCACTGCGTGATGCCTCATGGACGGCTGTCGCCGTATATCAAAAAGAATCTGTACACTCATTTGAGAGCAAGCTCTCAATGGTGCTGCGCCGAGCCCATTCGTCGCCATTGCGGGCTCCTCATGGAGGGGTGTCGCCCAATAAGTCTAAAAAGGAAAAATAACAGCGAAAAGTGAACTTTCCGCTGCTATTTTTCTTTTTATCCTTGCTCGGCTTGTAGCTTAACCAAAGTATCTCTTCAGCAGGCCTTCGAATGCTTTGCCGTGGCGGGCTTCGTCTCTTGCCATTTCATGCACGGTGTCATGGATTGCATCCAGATTGGCTGCTTTTGCACGTTTTGCAAGATCCATTTTTCCGGCGGTTGCACCGCATTCTGCTTCTACACGCATTTCCAGGTTTTTCTTGGTTGAGTCTGTTACGACTTCGCCCAGAAGTTCTGCAAATTTTGCTGCGTGTTCTGCTTCTTCATAAGCTGCTTTTTCCCAGTAAAGTCCAATCTCCGGATAGCCTTCTCTGTGAGCAACTCTTGCCATAGCCAGGTACATTCCTACTTCGGAACATTCTCCTTCAAAGTTAGCACGAAGATCTGCTACGATATCCTCGCTGACACCTTTAGCTACGCCTACTACATGTTCTGCGGCCCATTCTCTGTCACCGCTCATTTCTGTAAATTTCTCTGCCGGTGCCTTACACTGTGGGCACTGTGCTGGTGGTTCGTCTCCTTCGTGTACATATCCACATACGCTGCAAACATACTTCTTCATAGTTTTGTCTCCTTTACTTTTTCATTTTTTTAATTTTAAACAATCACCACAAGTTCCGTAAAAATAAATCTCGTGACCCAGGATCTCTCCCGGAAAGTTCTCGCCTGCCAGCTGGTCGATGGAGTCAATGGAATCCATGTCCAGGTCTATCACGGCACCACACTGCCGGCAGATGAAATGATTGTGTGGTTTCACAGTTCCGTCAAAATGTTCTACGCCATCACCGCATTGAAGCCGCAATACCTGTCCCTGGTTTGCCAAAAGATTCAGATTTCGGTAAACCGTTCCCAGACTGATCTTGGGAAATTCTTCCCGGACTTTCCAATAAACAGCTTCGGCTGTGGGATGACTCTTTGTGCTGTGCAGATAGTCAAGGATTGCTTCCCGCTGTCTGCTGTGTTTTAATCCGGCCATGAGTCAACTCCTTTGTTGATAATGATAATCATTACTGTTATTATAATACATGAGACATTGACTCTTGTCAATAATTTTTTTCAAAAAGAAATAAAATTATTCACAATCGACTTTTTTTTACATAATTTGATAGCAATAAGGAAAAAAGGAGAATCTATGAATCTCAAGAATAAACCACTTGCCATGGCGTATGTGCCCTGGCAGATGTTTGATGAAGTAATGGATGGATGTGGCGGATTGGCCCATGGAACGATCTTTGAAGAACTGGTTTTCCCCTTTGTAGGATCCCAGGCTGCGTGCCAGTCCAGACGATATTGTGACCTGAATGGACGAAACACCATGGAGAATCGTTCATCCTGTCCGTGCGGAAGGGGGCGGTCTTTCCGATGATGAGTCAGAGTAAGAAGGCCCAGATGAAAATTGTGAGAGAAACCGGGTTTGCCATGTTGGATGCGGCATTGTATCTGGATACTCACCCAAAAGATGAAAAAGCCATGGATTATTTTAATAAATATCAGACTTTATATAGAGAAGCTTGTAAAGAATATGAAGCATGTTATGGTCCGCTGACCCATGAGGGCGTGGACACAAACCAGGGCTGGACCTGGACTCGGGATCCGTGGCCATGGGAAGGAGGGTGTTGAGAATGTGGACTTATGAAAGAAAATTGCAGTATCCGGTTAATATCACCAGACCAAACGCTCAGATGGCAAAAGTCATCATGAGCCAGTTTGGTGGTCCAAATTGTAAAAGGTGATAAGTTATTTTGGCAGTGCCTGCAGCAGGGCGGCGCAGCTAGTGTAAGTCTGTCCACGCCACAAAAAGGTTGTTTTGCCATCGGCGAAGTTGGTATCGCTGCCGGAAAAGAATTGAGGATGGATACTTGTGACGGAATCCGGGATGGTAATCTGGGTCAGTGATACACACTCATAAAAAGCCTTTTTTCCTATATAAGTCAAAGTAGAAGGAAGTTTCACGGTACGAAGGCCTTGGCAGTGGTTAAATGTACTGGTAGGAAGAGACCGGATCCCATCTGCAAAACTTACCTGGGTCAAACTCTTACAGGAATCAAACAGATTCAGCCCGATAGATCGCATGGAAGCAGGAAGTTTCATGGTGGTCAGGGATGAACACTTATAAAAAACTGCGGTACCCAGATAACGAAGTCTGCCTGGCAGAGTTACCTGACGGAGACCGGTGCAGTTATTAAAGGCACCACTTCCGATGAGCCGGATATTTTTAGAAATCACAAGTTTGCGCATTTTTGTTTTCTTTCCCAAACAGTCCGGTGCGATGGCTGTGATTTTGTAAGTTTTCTTCTTATACCGGAAGGAACCGGGAATTTTTACTGTGCCTGAGGTGCGGATGCCGGCTTTTTTTATCTGGGAGGCAGTCAAAACAATACTCTTTGCACCTTTGGCTTTTTTAATCCGGATGGTGCAGCGGTACCGGGAAGAACCAACACGGGCCACAAGTTTGGCGGTGCCTGGCTTTTTGGCTGTGATGATCTGTTCTCCGTAATTCACGGCACTATCCAGAGAAATACATTTTTTTCCGGATGTAACAGACCAGGACACCAGATTGTTGGGATTTTCCTGCAGTACGATAAAAGCCGAGTCCCCGGCTTTTAAAGTCATCCGGCTGGCAGAAAGAGACGGATTTTCCTTTGCAAATCCAGTCGAACCCATAAAAAGAAGTCCGGACAAAATCCCCCATAATAAAGGTAAAATAAAACGCTTCATAATATGATCTCCTTATATAACATGTGTCGCCCCATATCTGTTGGGGTACCAAAATGATAAAACTAATTTTAGACGAAACGCCAGCATCTTTCAAGATGCCGGTCACAAAAAGTTTGAGCAGGCAAGTGAGCTGGGAAAACTTGCCTATACAACAGATCCATGCCAGTCCGTTTAGGATTGTAGTAATGTGACAGAAAAGTTTATGCGGGAAGTGGGTTTTAAGTGCGTCGGTATGAGATGCCTGTAAATGCGTCAGCATAGGCATCCATACCGTTACGCACTTAACTAGCGGAAGCGGCCCACGGAACGCAAAACTTTTCTGTCACATTACGGAACCCCATTGACGAACCACCCAAGATTTGTTAGTATTTACCTAACTTTGATGAGGAGGAAAAATTTGCCTGTGTCTGGAAAAACTCTAAAAAAGACAACCCTTGTTGTGGCTTTGATCATCGCATGTTCAGGCGCCAGTGTGGAATGTTACATACCGGCTTATTTTTCGTATGCGAAGAGGATTGACAGGGACCGGGAGATCACTTCCTCCGGAGAAACGGTTACGCGGAAAGAAGACTTCTGCACTGCGGAATTAATGGAGACAGGAAAGACTGCCGGCTCTTTGAGAACTCGCCGGTCCGGTCTTGAGCATAAAAAAGATGTGCGGGCATTTTCCGGTCACGGGGAAATTGTTTTGCCGGAGAAATTCTATGGGACGCTGAAAGTCCGGAACGGACAGTCTGTCAGAACGCCCCTTTCAATCATGGTCTATATTCACAAGGCGGATGGGAAAAAACGCTGTTAAATCCCAATAAATAAAAACAGTGATTCATTCAGGCATGCCAGAGGATGCTTCTTTTGGCGTGTGATCTTATTATAGCAGGAGGTAAAATATGAGAAAGACAAAAATTATCTGTACCATTGGTCCGTCCAGTGAAAATATTGAAACATTGACCAAAATGTGCCAGGAGGGGATGAATGTCGCAAGACTGAATTTTTCCCATGGCAGCCACGAAGAACATCAGAACAAGATTAATCTGGTAAAAGAGGCCAGAGAAAAATTAAATATGCCCATCGCCCTGATGCTTGATACCAAGGGTCCGGAGTACCGGATCAAAACCTTTGAAAACGGAAAAATAGAGTTAAAAGACGGTGATTTTTTCACATTTACGACAGAAGATGTAGTAGGAAATGAGACCATTGTATCTGTAAACTACAAACAGCTGATGCAGAATCTGGAAGTAGGCGATACCATCTTGGTAAACAATGGACTGGTCATCTTTAAGATTGTAGAAATAGATGATAAAAAGGCACGCTGTATCGTCGTTTCAGGCGGCGAGTTAAGCAATCGCAAGAGCATGAATTTCCCGAACCGGGTTATGGCTCAGGATTTTCTCAGCGAACAGGATCGGTCTGATCTTCTGTTCGGTATTGAAAATCAAGTGGACTTTGTGGCAGCTTCCTTTGTATCCCGAAAAAAAGATGTGGCAGATATGCGCCGTTTCCTGGATGAAAACGGTGGGGCGGATATTGATATCATTGCCAAGATCGAGAACCGTTCCGGCGTGGAAAACATTGAAGAAATCTGTGAGATTGCAGATGGTATTATGATCGCCCGTGGAGATCTGGGCGTGGAGATCCCGGCCATGGAGGTGCCGTCGGTGCAGAAGTACCTGATCAACAAGTGCCGTCTTCTTGGCAAGCGTGTGATCACAGCCACAGAAATGCTGGAATCAATGATCCACAATCCAAGGCCAACCAGAGCGGAACTTTCCGATGTGGCAAACGCCGTGTATGACGGTACTTCCGCTGTTATGCTGTCTGGTGAGACGGCAGCCGGTAAATATCCGGTGGAGTCAGTGCGGAACATGGTCCAGACCATTGAATTTACGGAGAAAAGCATTCATTACGACAGACGGTTCAAGGTGGCGGATTTTGCCATTAAGAACAATGTGGATGCCGTGTCCCACGGTACATGCGCCATGGCAGTAGATGTAGGAGCCAAATGTATCGTTGTAAACTCTTTGAGCGGCCGCACCGTCCGCATGGTAAGCCGTTTCCGCTGCCCGGTGGACATTATAGGAATGACCCATTCGGAGAAAGGCTGGAGAAAACTGAACCTCAGCTGGGGGGTAACACCGGTTTTGTGTAAGAAATACGATTCGATTGAAGCTATGTTTGCAGACGATCTGAAGCAGGCAAAAGAGGTGTTCCCATTAAAAGAGGGAGACAATGTAGTTCTTACCGGTGGATTGCTGGACGGAAGTTCCGGTACCACCAACATGATCAAGGTAGAGCGGATCGACGGATAGAGGCGTGGTTTTTACTTGATGAAAAGCGGGAACTATGGTATACTGTATTCTCGAGCATCGCTCGCGATAGAGAACTTTCACTGGGGGTGTATCGTTCTCAGAAAAGAAGTTATTATGTAAAGGAGACAAGGTAAAATGAACAACAAAACAAAAGGTGCTTTACAGATTTTGTTGGTTGTAGTCCTGATTGCTGCGTTCGCATATGTGGCGGTAGCAGGAATTGGCGGCGCACACAAGGGTAAGGCGCAGAACATCCGCTTAGGTTTGGATCTGAAGGGTGGCGTAAGTGTCACTTATCAGGCAAATAAAGCAAATCCGACGGATCAGGAAATGGACGACACAGTATATAAAATGCAGAAGCGTGTTGAAGATGTCAGCACAGAGGCTGCTGTTTATAAAGAAGGATCCAATCGTATCACGATTGATATCCCAGGTGTTAGTAATTCCGCAGAGATCCTTAAAAAACTTGGTAACGCAGGATCTCTTCAGTTTATCATGTACAGTGATCTGAAAGCAAAAGACGGCGGCACATCACCGGCAGAAGGTGATGAGGTTACCTTTGATAAGAAGAATGTCAAATTAGACGGCTCTATGATCAAAGAAGCCAAGGCTACTACCGAGCAGGATCAGAGTACCGGAGCGACCGAGAATGTCGTAGAAGTTACATTCAACTCCAAAGGTTCTAAGAAATTTGGGGAGATTACAGAGGCGAATGTAGGAAGCCAGATGGCTATCGTGTACGATAACAAACTGGTATCTGCACCAACAATTAAAAGTGCTATCACAGAAGGCAAATGTACTATTTCCGGTGGCTTTGAGAAATTCTCAGAGGCAGAGGAACTGGCATCTACTCTTCGTATCGGTGCCCTCCCACTGGAACTGACCAATATCCATGACAATGTAGTAGGTGCTACCCTTGGTAGCGAAGCCCTGAGAACCAGTTTGATCGCCGGTGTGATCGGTCTGATCTTAGTCATCCTGTTTATGATCGTTATGTATCGTCTGCCGGGTGTGGCTTCTTCCATCGCATTGATCTTCTATGTAGGAGCAATGCTTCTGATCCTTAATGGATTGAATGTAACACTGACTCTGCCGGGTATTGCAGGTATCGTGCTGAGTATCGGTATGGCGGTAGATGCTAACTGTATCATCTTTACCCGTATCCGAGAAGAACTGGCAAGTGGAAAGACAGTAGCATCTTCTATCAAGATCGGTTTTTCCAAGGCGTTGTCTGCTATTATTGATGGTAATATCACTACTTTGATCGCAGCATTCGTGCTGTATCTGAAAGGTTCCGGTACCGTAAAAGGTTTTGCACAGACACTGGCGATCGGTATTATCCTTTCCATGTTTACAGCTCTTGTTATTACCAGACTGGTAATGGATGCCTTTACTTCTCTGGGACTGACAGATCTGAAACTGTATGGTACACAGAAGAGCAGAAAACCAATCGACTTTATCGGAAACTGGAAGAAATATGTGATCATTTCCGGTGCCGTATTTGTAATCTGTATTGTTGGTATTGTTGTAAATGTGAATAAAGGTTCCATGCTGAACTATAGTCTGGACTTTGTAGGTGGTACATCTACTTCTGTATCTCTTCCGGAGAACAAAACAATTACAGATGCAGATAAAGACACGGCATTGAAAGTTGTAAAAGATAACACAGGAATGGAAGGCGAGCTTTCTACTTCAGATGATAACGGCGTGAAGAAGATTACGATCCGTACAACCAGTCAGACCGAAGATCAGGCAGCTAAGACAAGATCCGAACTGGCAAAAGCATTTTCTGTTGATGAGAAGAAAGTAGAGTCTGAGACCATCAGTGCTTCCGTCAGCAGCGAGATGAAGACCGATGCAGTTGTTGCTACCATCATTGCAGCGATCTGTATGCTGATCTACATCTGGATCCGTTTCCGCAACCTGAGTACAGGTGTCAGTTCCGTATTGGCACTGGTACATGATATCATCGTAGTGTTCACGGTTTATGTGGTAGCAAGTTCTTACATTCAGGTAGGAAGTACATTTATTGCATGTATGCTGACCATCGTGGGTTATTCCATCAACGATACCATCGTTGTATTTGACCGTATCCGTGAGAATAAAAAGAAAGCATCTGCCCGTACACCACTGGCAGAGACTATCAACAAGAGTATTACAGAGACATTGTCTCGTTCCATCAATACTTCTGTAACAACATTCATTATGGTATTTGTACTGGCTATCCTGGGAGTAAACTCCGTTCGTCAGTTTGCGATTCCGATGATCGTAGGTATTATTTCCGGATGTTATTCTTCTGTATGTGTAGCATCACCACTGTGGTATGTGCTCTCAGGAAAGGGAGAAAAGAAAGCCCAGAAAGGCGCTACCTATTCTAAAAAGAAATAATAACATGATATAAAATGCCAAGGAGGACTTTGAATCATGGCAAAAGCGCCGGCAAAGAAAAAGAAAAAAGAAGTTGTGCTGACTCCGGCAGAGAAGTTTCAGCAGTATAAAACTTTGATGAGAGCAACCCGCTGTATCATCAAAGTGACAGATGAATATAAGATTTTCGTCAGACTTGCGAAAGATTTCGAACAGCTGTATCAAGAGGGCCAGGCAGATCCATTTGAGGGTCTCGAAGAGTGTCCCGAACTAAGCAGACAGTGCCGGGAAAAGGCAGAAGCGCTGAAGGCGAAACTTCCGAGTGAGGAAGAGGGCAGTTCTCAGACTGTGACTACAACGGCGAAAGAACGGGAAGAGAGGGCCAAAGAGGCCGGCCGCAAAAAGAAGATCAGTAAGACGAAGGTGGCAGTGATCGCTGCCTTTGTCCTGGTGATCGCGCTGGCGGTCAGTTATAAAGTGACGCCTACCCGCTACCTGATCGCAGGAGCCGAGCGTGTAGTCGGGCTGAACAAATATGCGATGGAGTCCTATGGCAAATTAGGCGATTATAAAGACAGTCAGGAAAAGATGAAAGAGGCTCGTTACGCCTACGCGGATTCGCTGGGAGATGACCAGATGGAGCAGGCAAGATACTTGTTTGGACTGTTGGCGAAGAAAGGCTATAAAGACAGTGACGCCAGAGAACTGGCCATCGAGAAGGCTTTGATTGAGAAAGCAGAGCCCGGCAAGACCGTTCATTTTGGCAAAGATTCCTGGATCCTTTTGGAGAAAAAGGACGGAGAGGCCAGGCTGGCCAGAAAGACGGGACTGGAAGCCGCCGTTTTTCATGATACAGATGAAGCAGTCACATGGGAAACCTGTGATCTGAGAGCGTATCTCAATGGAACCTATCTGCAGGAAGAGTTTACGGAAGCAGAGAGGCGGGATATGGCCCAGATGTCTTTGGAAAATCCTGACAATGAGAAGTACAAAACAAAAGGTGGCATTGCCACCAAAGATTATGTTTGTATTTTTGATACGATAGAGTATGAAAAATACCGGGATATCTTGAAAGGCAAGGCGAACTGCCTGCGCCTGAGAACACCGGGGAACAAACCAAATACGACAGTCTGCACATCTTACCAGAAGGAACTGATCCTTTACGGTATTCCGGTAGATGATCCGGGAGTGTGTGTGAGACCAGTCATTCTGGTGAAATACTAGAAGAAATATTATGAGAGGTACCATAGAACGGCTATGGTACCTTTTTTTACGTGGACAAAGGCTTTTTTGCCTGTAAATTCGTTGCTGACGCCCAGAGGAAAATCATGACTCAATGTCACATTGTCTACCTCGTATTTCAGTCCCTTAATGATCACATCTTCGGAAATGTCACTTAGAGAAAAGACAGATACCAGTGTTCCCGGTTCATTTTCTTCCAAATCTTTAGAAAAAGAAATAGTGCCGTCTGTTACAACCTGGATGCCATAATTTTCGCCCCAGAGGATACCCTGGGCACCGTGCCTGGACAGGTAGGTCAGTGCCTGAAGATTTGCAAGAGTGTGATCCAGACGGCCTCCTGAGCCGCCGTAAATGCGAAATTCTGTATAGCCTCGTTCCAGACCCAGTTTGAGAGCCAGCATCATGTCGGTATCATCTTTTTCCTTTGGATAACGAAGGGAATCCGAAGGAAGATCATAGGAGATAACAGAATCGAAATCGCCCAGAACCACATCGGCACGAAGCCCCAGGTCGTTCAGATAATCGAAGCCCGCATCGGCGGCGATCACCAGATCTTCCTTTTCAAAGGTAATGGTGCAGTCGGTACGTTCTCCGCCGCCAAATACATAGCAGATTCCTGTACCCATATTATGCGTCCTCTCTTTCTAAAATACGGCAGGCATTGTCCATAAAAGAAGCGTCCAGAGATTCTACCTGTCCGTTGTCGCAGGCAGAGGCAAGTTCCGGCTGGATCGGAATCTGGGCAAGAACCGGTACTTTGTGCTTTGTGGAAGTTTCTTCTACCTTGCTTTCGCCGAACACAAAGATTTTTTTGCCACAGTCAGGGCAGAGAGCGTAACTCATATTTTCCACAATGCCGTATACCGGAATGTTCATCAGAGAAGCCATATTTACGGCTTTTTCCACAATCATGGATACCAGCTGCTGGGGACTGGTTACTACGATGATACCATCCACAGTAATGCTCTGGAATACCGTAAGAGGTACATCGCCGGTGCCGGGAGGCATATCTACAAGGAGATAGTCAAGTTCCCCCCAGGCTACTTCGGTATAGAATTGCTTAACCGTGCCGGCGATGATGGGACCGCGCCAGATCACCGGATCCGATTCGTTTTCCAAAAGCAGATTGATGGACATAACAGGGATGTGCAGCTCTTTGGAATAGACAGGAAACATCACTTCATCGTTGCTTGTGGCTTTTTCCGTGAGACCAAATGCGGCAGGGATGGAAGGGCCGGTAATATCCGCATCCAGGATACCGACTTTATATCCTTTTTTTGCCAGGGAAACGGCCAGGAGATCCGTAACCATAGATTTGCCGACACCGCCTTTGCCGCTGACAACGCCTATGATCTTACCAATTTTAGTTCCTTTATAGGGAGTGGCCACCAGACTTTCCGGGGAACGGGATCCACAGTTCTGGCCACAGCTGTTACAATCGTGAGTACATTCTTCACTCATGGTATAAACCTCCAGTCTGAAACAGCAAAAGGGCTGCTTCGTACAATAGTATAAATTGATTCTATGAATTACTCTATTACGAAAGACTATCTTTTGTCAAGAATCTTTCCGGGTATTCTTGCATGAACCCACCCCATATGATAAGATAAAATTATATTATTGATACATAAAACAGGAGGGCTTATGTATGTATACAGTTTCGTTGAATGAATTTATCAAGAAGATGAAGGTAGTCAATCTGACACCGGAAGTAGACATTGAAAATATAGAGATCACCCAGACGGACACCAACCGTCCGGCCCTGCAGCTGGCAGATTTTTTTGATTATTTTGACAACCATCGTGTCCAGATCATCGGACAGGTGGAATATACTTATATGGAAAAGATCGGTGTAGAGAAAAGTGCCCAGATGCTGGGAAAGATCATGTCCTATAAAGTGCCATGTATTGTATTCTGCAGGGATCTTCCGGTAGCAGAAGAGTACAAAAAAGTATCGAAAGAAATGGGAATCCCGATCCTGCGCAGTGACAAAGATACTTCCTCTTTTTCTGCAGAGTGTACCCGCTGGCTGAAGGTGAAACTGGCACCTCGCATCAGCATCCACGGCGTGCTGGTAGACATTTACGGTGAAGGTGTACTGATCACCGGTGAAAGCGGTATCGGTAAAAGTGAGGTGGCCCTGGAGCTGATCCACAGAGGACACCGCCTTGTATCAGATGATGTAGTAGAGATTAAGAAAATTTCCGATGCAGAGTTGATTGGTTCAGCACCGGAGATTACCAGACACTTTATTGAACTGAGAGGAATCGGTATCATTGACGCCAAAACATTGTTTGGTGTAGAAAGTGTTAAAAATAACCAGAAGATCGATCTGGTCATCAAACTGGAAGAGTGGAACAAAGATCAGGAATACGACCGTATGGGACTGGAAGAGACTTATATTGAGTATCTTGGCAACAAGGTTGTGTGCCACCAGATCCCAATCCGTCCGGGACGAAATGTAGCCATCATCTGTGAGTCCGCAGCCGTCAACTATCGACAGAAAAAGATGGGATACAACGCGGCCAGAGAACTGTATAATCGTGTTACAAGTAATCTGACCAATTCCCAGCAGTGAGGTGAAAGGGTATGAGTAATTTTTATGCAGGCGTGGATGTAGGTGCCACCACTGTAAAGATCGGAACTTTTTCTGACAAGGGAGAATTGATCGAGAAGTGGGAGATCCCAACGAGAAAAGAAGAGCAGGGTGCCCACATCCTACAGGATATTGTGGACAGTCTGGAAGCCAAAAGAGAAAAATGTCAGGGAAATATACTTGGTATCGGCATGGGAATCCCGGGTCCGGTTACGGATGACGGGGTGGTGCACCGGTGTACTAATTTTGGCTGGGGTGTTTTTTCTGTAAAAGAAAAAGTGATAGAAATGACCGGCGTGGGAAGAGTGCGAATTAGTAATGATGCCAATATAGCAGCCTTGGGAGAAATGTGGAAAGGTGGCGGAAGAGGCCACGACAGCATTGTGATGGTGACCCTGGGAACCGGCGTAGGAGGCGGTATTATCCAGAAGGGCCGTGTGCTTATGGGAAGCAGCGGAGCCGGAGGAGAGATCGGCCATATAAAAGTAGAGTTTGACCACCCGGCACCTTGCGGATGCGGCAACAGTGGCTGTGTGGAGCAGTATGCATCTGCTACCGGCGTGGTGCGTATGGCGAAAGAAAGCATGGAACCAGATTCCGTGCTGGCGCAGAAGGCAGAAACGCTGACGGCGAAAGATGTGTTTGATGCGGCCAAAGCAGGGGATACTTATGGATGCAAGGTGGTAGACCGGTTTGGACGATATCTTGGCATAGCACTCAGCAATGTAGCCCAGGTAGTGGATCCGGAGGCCTTTGTAATCGGCGGCGGTGTATCTGCCGCAGGACAGATCATATTGGATTCCGTGGAAAAATATTACAATGAGTATTCTATGTTTGCGTTGAAAAACAAGGAATTTCATTTGGCAGAACTTGGGAATGATGCCGGTATTTATGGTGCAGTAAGAATGGTTATGTTCCAGTAGGAACAAAAATCGGATTGGAGGACACATGACAGAGCAGACAATGGAGCCTTTGGCAAAACACACAACATTTCGGATCGGGGGACCGGCGGATTATTATCTGATCCCCGAAAGCCGTCATGAGGTAAGAGAAGCCGTATTGTATGCCAAGGAGAAAAAACTGCCATTTTATATATTAGGAAAGGGAAGTAATGTATTGTTTTCGGACGAAGGGTTCCGAGGCGTTGTGATCGAAGTCGGAAAAGGAATGTCAGGAATCGCGCTGGAGAGAGCTGGTGTGGTGCGGGTACAGGCAGGTACCAGCATGAGCGCCATGGCTGCCAAAATGGCAGAATGGGGACTGGCTGGGTTTGAGTTCGCAGCCGGGATCCCGGGAACACTGGGAGGTGGCATTGCGATGAATGCAGGTGCCTATAATGGCGAGATCAAAGACTGTATTCTCACGGCTACGGTGTTAGACCAGAGCGGCAGAGTCCGCATTTTGAAGGCAGATGAACTGGAACTGGGGTACCGTACCAGCATTATCCAGAAAGAAGAATATATTGTGCTGGAGGCAGAATTTTACTTTGAATCAGGAAATCCGGAAGGCATCAAGGCCCATATGAGAGATCTGAACAGCCGGCGCAGAGATAAACAGCCGCTGGAATTCCCAAGCGCAGGCAGTACATTTAAACGTCCGGAAGGGCATTATGCCGGCAAACTCATTGAAGATGCGGGATTGAAGGGGTACCGGGTAGGAGATGCCCAGGTGTCGGAAAAACATTGCGGATTCGTGGTAAACAGAGGCGAGGCGACAGCAGAAGATGTAAAGAAACTAATCCGGGATGTACAGGACAAAGTATGGGATGAATTTCAGGTAAAACTGGAACCGGAGGTAAGGATCATTCCGGAAAACGGACTATAAGGAAGAAAGGCTAGTGGTAGAATGAGATTTGTGATTGTGACAGGCATGAGTGGTGCCGGTAAAAGTTCAGCGATGAAAATACTGGAGGATGATGGTTTTTTCTGCGTGGATAATCTTCCGGTATCCCTTCTGGCTACTTTTATAGAACTGACAGAGGGCTCCAGTGAACCATTGGAAAGAGTGGCGCTGGGACTGGATATCCGGGCAGGTCACAATTCTCTGGCGGAAGCCGCTCCGGTGATCGAGTCCTTGAAAAAGGAAGGCTATACGCTGGAGATCCTTTTTATGGAAGCAGAGACCAAAGTCCTTGTGAAACGGTACAAGGAAACCAGGAGAATGCATCCTCTGGCCAAAGGCGGACGGATGGCAGCAGCTATTGAGGAAGAGAGAGAATGTCTGAAAGACCTGAAAAAACAGGCTGATTATATTATAGACACCACCACTCTTCTGATCCGTGAACTGAAGCAGGAACTGGACCGGATCTTTGTACAGAATGAGGATTTTTGCAACTTTTACCTGACCTTTGTATCTTTTGGGTTTAAGTATGGTATCCCGGCAGATGCAGACCTTGTTTTTGATGTCCGTTTTCTGCCAAATCCCTTTTATGTAGATTCGCTGAAGCCGCTGACAGGAAACGACGAGGCGGTGTACGACTATGTCATGAGTACAGACAAGGCAAAGACATTTTTGGAAAAATTAAAGGACATGCTGTCGTTTCTGATACCAAATTACATGATAGAAGGAAAAACCCAGTTAGTTATCGCCATTGGCTGCACCGGGGGCAAACATCGCTCGGTAAGCCTGACCAATGCAATTTACCGGGAATTTGAAAACACGGAATACGGATGCAAAAAGGAACATAGAGATATTGAAAAGGATCGGTTGAGAAATATATGTCGTTCGCCAGAAAAGTAAAAGAAGAAATAAAAGAACAGATCGATAAAAAAAGACACTGTCAGATTGCAGAACTGGCAGCGTATTTTGCGTTTATAGGATCCGTTGTGATGACAGAAGAAGGTGGATATGAAATTCATTTTCATACGGAAAACTTGACAGTTTTACAAAAAAGTTATATTTTATTTAGGAAGGCATTTCGCACGACCCCGGATATTTCAGTACGGGGTGAGCATCAATATTCTTTGTATATACTGGATGAAGACATCGCCCAGCAGTTTATAGAGGTGGTCTGGCTGCAGAGCGGTTCCGTGCTTGTGGCAGATCCGGTAGTGGAGAGAGTATGCTGCCGGCGTGCATTTTTGAGAGGAACATTTTTGACGGGGGGATCGGTGACCGATCCAAACAGTGGGTATCACCTGGAGATGATGGCAGGAAGCAGGGAAAAAGCAGAAAGTCTCTGCCGGCTGATCCAGTCATTTCAGGTAGAAGCAAAGATTGTAGAACGGAAAACGAATTACATTGTGTATATGAAAGAGGGGGCGGCTATCGTTGATTTTCTCAATATCATCGGAGCTCATAAGGCATTGATGGAGTTTGAGAATGTCCGTATTTTGAAAGAGATGCGCAATTCTATCAACCGGAAAGTGAATTGCGAGGCTGCCAATATAAAAAAGACCGTGTCCGCAGCATCCAGGCAGGTAGAAGACATACAATATATTCGGGACACAATTGGTTTTGAAAGTCTTTCGGAGAATCTGGCTGAAATGGCGAAAGTCAGACTGGCACATCCGGATGTACCTTTGAAGGAATTGGGGGGCTTGTTAGAAACGCCGCTGGGAAAGTCCGGTGTCAACCATCGGTTACGGAAACTAAGTGAAATAGCACAAAACCAGCGTGAGAAAGACGCACAATTGGAGGAAGAAAATGATAAGAAAAAGTATTGATGTCAGTGTAGGAACTGAAAGTGGGAGACCGATTGCTATGTTAGTACAGGTAGCAAGCAAATATCAGAGCAAGATCAATATTTGCCAGGGAACCAAAACAGTCAACGCAAAAAGTATCATGGGAATGATGACATTAGGCCTGGCATCGGGACAGCAGTTGGAGATCGCCATTGACGGAGAAGATGAAGATATGGCTATGGTCAGTATTGAGGATTATCTTACAGGAAAATAAAGGAAAGATTCTTTCAGGGGCGCGCTTCGGTGTCGCCCCTTTTTTTGAAGGCAAAGCTCAGCAAAGGATGAGCCAGGTAGGTTGATAAGGAAGGAAAAAAGAATGGAGTTTACACATTTACATGTCCATACAGAGTACAGTTTGTTAGATGGATCCAGTAAGATAAAGGAGTTAGTACACCGTGCCAAAGAACTTGGTATGGACAGCCTGGCTATTACGGATCATGGCGTTATGTATGGAGCCATAGAATTTTACAAGGCGGCCCTGGCAGAGGGGATAAATCCCATCCTTGGATGTGAGGTGTATGTGGCACCGGGATCCAGGTTCGACCGTGAGGCGGCAAAAGGGGCGGAAGATGACAGCCGCTATCACCATCTTGTGCTGCTGGCGGAAAATGATGAGGGATATCAGAACCTGGTAAAGATTGTTTCCAAAGGCTTTACAGAGGGTTTTTATTATAAACCAAGAGTGGATTATGAGGTGCTTCGTACTTACAGCAAAGGAGTTATAGCCCTCAGCGCCTGTCTGGCGGGGGTGGTTCCGTATTTTCTCCGCCGGGGACTGTATGAAGAGGCAAAGAAAGAAGCACTGATTTTGCAGGATATTTTTGGCAAGGGAAATTTTTTCCTGGAGTTACAGGACCACGGGATTCCGGAGCAGCAGACGGTGAATACCGGACTTCTGCGCATGAGTAAAGATCTGTCCATCGATCTGGTGGCTACGAACGATGTGCATTATATTTACGACACAGATGCCGAGGCGCATGATATCTTGCTGTGCATCCAGACCGGCAAAAAGGTGGCAGATGAGGATCGTATGCGCTATGAGGGAGGACAGTATTACCTTAAATCGGCAGAAGAGATGGCGGAACTGTTCCCCTACGCCAGAGAGGCCATCGAAAATACCCATAAGATCGCTGAGCGGTGTCATGTAGAGATTGAATTTAACCATTATAAACTGCCTCATTTTGAGGTGCCGGAAGGGTTTACTTCAGAAGGCTATCTGAGACATCTGTGCCAGGAGGGACTGGTGCACCGGTATGGAGAAGAGGCTGGCAAGTACCAGAAACGACTGGATTACGAACTGGATACCATTGTCACCATGGGATTCGTGGACTATTTTCTCATTGTGTGGGATTTTATAAAGTATGCCAAAGATCACGGGATCCCGGTAGGACCGGGAAGAGGTTCGGCGGCCGGAAGTCTGGTGGCCTATTCTCTGAATATAACAGATCTCATTGATCCGATCCGCTACAATCTGATCTTTGAGCGTTTCTTAAGCCCGGGTCGTGTAACGATGCCGGATATTGATGTGGACTTCTGCTATGAGAGACGGCCGGAAGTCATTGACTATGTAACGAAAAAATACGGCGCAGATCATGTGGTACAGATCGTTACATTCGGTACCATGTCAGCCCGGATGGTCATAAGAGATGTGGGAAGAGTGCTAGACTACCCGTATGCCTATGTGGATTCGGTGGCCAAGGCGATCCCGATGGAACTGGGGATCACCATTGCCAAAGCATTGACCATGAATCCGGAACTGAAGCGTCTTTACGAATCCGACGATCAGGCAAAAAAATTGATCGATATGTCTATGCGTCTGGAAGGGCTGCCGAGACATACCTCCATTCATGCGGCGGGAATCGTGATCGCCCCGCAGCCGGTGGATGATTTTGTGCCACTGTCAAGGGCAGCAGACGGCAATATCACCACCCAGTACACTATGGTGACATTGGAAGAATTGGGACTTTTGAAAATGGATTTTCTGGGACTCCGTACTCTGACGGTGATCCAGAACGCTATTGGCGGCCGCTTTGATGTCCACGATATTGATTATGACGATCCGGAAGTATTTGATATGATCGGAAAAGGACAGACAGAAGGTGTTTTCCAGCTGGAAAGTGCCGGCATGAGAAACTTCATGAAGGAGTTAAAACCGAGAAATTTGGAAGAGATTATAGCCGGAATTTCCCTGTACCGCCCGGGGCCGATGGACTTTATCCCCCATTACATTAAGGGAAAAAACAATCAGGACAGCATCCGGTATGACTGCCCGGAACTGGAGCCGATCCTTTCTCCTACTTATGGCTGTATCGTATACCAGGAGCAAGTAATGCAGATTGTCCGGGAACTGGCTGGCTATAACAATGCCCAGAGTGATGACATCCGCCGTACCATGTCAAAGAAAAAAATTGAAAAAATGGCCAAAGAAAAAAATGATTTTATCTATGGCAACGAAGAACGCGGCATTGACGGATGTATCAAGCGTGGTATATCGGAAGAGGTAGCAAAGAAAATTTACGACGACATGACGGATTTTGCCAAATACGCTTTTAATAAATCCCATGCGGCAGCTTATGCGGTGGTGTCCTATCAGACGGCTTACCTGAAATGCCACTATCCGGTTGAATTCATGGCGGCGCTGATGACTTCTTTTATGGAGCACACAGGCAAGATCACGGAATATATTATGACATGCCGGCAGATGGGAATCGAGATCCTTTCACCGGATATTAACGAGGGAGACTATCGTTTTACACCATATGAAGGTAATATCCGATACGGCCTGGCGGCTATCAAAGGAGTAGGCAGACCGGTGATCGACGAGATTGTAGAAGAGAGAAAGGCAGGAGGACCTTATGTCAACCTGAAAGATTTCTGCACAAGGTTAAGCGGCCGTTCTGTCAACAAGCGGACGGTGGAAAGTTTTATAAAGGCAGGGGCACTGGACTGCCTGCCGGGAACAAGAAAACAGAAAATGCTTGTGTATGCGGATGTGATTGACGATGTCAGTCGTCAGAAGAAAACAACTATGACCGGTCAGATGTCATTATTTGATTTTGCAGAGCCGGAAGAACAGAAAGAACTGGATATTGTAATGCCGGAAGTGGGCGAATATGACAAGGAAGAGATCCTTGCTTTTGAAAAAGAAGTGCTGGGTGTCTACATCAGTGGTCATCCGCTGGAACAGTATGTGGGACTTTTGGAGCGAAACATTACTAACCGCACCACGGATTTTGTTACGGCAGACGGGGAAATGGCGCCAAAAGTAAGAGACCAGGCACCGGCTGTCATAGGAGGAATGATCACCGCCAAAACAGTAAAAACTACCCGGACCAACAGTCTCATGGCGTTTATTACGCTGGAGGATCTGTATGGAACGGTGGAAGTGATTGTTTTCCCAAGAGATTATGACAAGAACCGGTCCGTCATCGAAGAGGACAGAAAGGTGCTTATTAAAGGCAGAGTCACGGTAGAAGAAGACAAACCGGCTAAACTGATCTGTTCGGAAATCCTGCCGTTTGATGAACTGGACAAAGATCTGTGGATCCAGTTTGAAACCAGAGCTGACTACGAGAGAGAGGAACGGTTTGTACTGGATGCCGTCCGCCGTTACGATGGCAGGGATATGGTGCATATTTACCTGCACAAAGAAAGAGCCCACAAACTCCTGCCAAGAAGTTATGCTACCCGGGCAGAGGGAGAACTTCTGGAGATCCTAAGGGACAGACTGGGAGCAGACAATGTAAAAGTGGTGGAAAAGAGTATTGAAAAATAGGTGTATGGAGTGTAAAATAAAAGGTAGATCAAGTGGTAAAAAAGAACATATTTTGGAGGTTTTACAATGGCGAAAGAGATTAAGACAATCGGAGTAATGACAAGCGGTGGGGATGCACCGGGAATGAATGCAGCCATCCGTGCTGTCGTGCGTGCGGCACTGTCCAGTGGACTGGAAGTAAAAGGAATCCGCCGAGGTTACGCAGGACTTTTGGAAGAAGATATTATTGATATGCATACCATGAGCGTTACAGATATTGTACAGAGAGGCGGTACTATACTTTTCACATCCCGCTGTGAGGAAATGCGTACACCGGAAGGACAGAAAAAGGCAGCAGATATCTGTCGTAAACACGGAATTGACGGTGTGGTAGTAATCGGAGGAGACGGTTCTTTCCGTGGAGCCCAGAAGTTGTCTGAAAATGGCATCAATACAGTAGGTATCCCGGGAACCATCGATCTGGATATTGCCTGTACAGAATATACCATCGGATTTGATACAGCTTGCAATACAGCCATGGAGGCCATTGACAAAGTTCGTGATACATCGGCTTCTCATGAGCGTTGCAGTATCATTGAGGTAATGGGACGGACTGCCGGACACATTGCTTTGTGGTGTGGTATTTCTAACGGATCAGAGTATGTTATGATCCCGGAGCGTTATGATAATGACGAGGAAGAGATCATTGAGAAGATCATGTCCAAGCGCCGCAAAGGTAAGAAACATCATATTATCGTAAATGCAGAGGGAATCGGTCATTCCCATGAACTGGCAAAAATGATCGAGGAACGCACCGGCATTGAGACTCGCGCTACGGTCATCGGACATATTCAGCGTGGCGGTAACCCAAGCTGCCGCGACCGTGTGTACGCATCCGCAATGGGAGCCCTGGCAGTAGATATTCTGATCGAGGGCAAGACTAACCGCGTGGTAGCTTACAAGAATGGTAAATTCTGTGATTATGACATTGATGAAGCGTTGAACATGACAAAAGACATTGATGAGCATCTTTACAGCATGACTAGAAGATTGTCCCGATAAAAAGAAGTAAGAAAAGAAAAAGGTTCAGCAGACGCAATCTGCTGAACCTTTTTACAATGAAAAGAGTAATATATGATACGAAACGAATAGAGGTAACACAATTAATCTAAATCCATTTCGTCTTCATCCGCATCTTCTGCTGCTTCTTCCTCTTCGTCAGCAGAATCTTCATCGGAATTTAATGTTACATAGTCACGGTCATCCTCTTCATCATACAGATCGTTGTCAAAATCATCTTCATCGTAATCATCCAGATAATCTTTCATAACAACTTTTTTTAAGAAGTAAACAACACCAGCTACGGCAGCTGCAGCGGTAGCCAGGCCAAGAATCACTTTAAGTAGTTTTTTCATGAACCAAACCATCCTTTCTTTAATAACTAGTCTATCCTTATTTTACGAGATTTATGAGTAAATGTAAAGAGAATTTGTAAAAAGTGCCAGAGTTTTTTTGGAGAGAAAATGATTTTTTGGTAAAATTGTGATTGTAAATAAAATATAAAAGATGTATAATCGAAAAGGAAAAGACAAAAAGAGATTTGAGGGAGGATTTGTAATGGCTACAACCAACACGAAGACGACTGTAAAAACTGCAGAAGCAGAAGTAAAGAAAACAGCGACCAAGACAACTCCGGTAAAGACAGAAAGCAAACCAGCCGCAAAGGCTGTTGAGACAAAGACAAAGGCAGCAAAGAAGACAACTGTTGCAAAGACTACCAGAAAACCGGCAGCCAAAAAAGGAACAGAAGTGAAAGCGGATGTTTTTGTACAGTTTGGCGGCAAAGAGTTCTCAGAAGAGGCGATTATGAGTAAAGTCGTAGCTGCCTGGGAAGCAGAGGGCAAGAAAGCATCTGCGATCAAGAGAGCAAAACTTTATATCAAGCCGGAAGATGGCAAGGCATATTATGTAATCAATGAAGGCCTTAAGAATGGTTCCACCGGAGCAGTAAACCTGTAAGACAGGACTGAAACGGGGAAGAAAATCCGTAGTGATCGACCTGCAGAGAAGCAGGGAGGGAGAACTGCGGATTTTTTGTTATGGTTTCTTGAAAAGAATTATTGGGGGAAATTTACATCTTGTGGGCGCTTTCGCTCATTCCGTACGCACTTAACCAGCGGAAGCGGCGCAAGAGGTTCAGCGAACCTCTGCTCTGCGCGGACCGAAGTGAAACGGAGACCCACGGAACGCAGACTTTTCTGCCGCATTACGGAAACTGATAAACTGTATCCTTGCATTGAAATTGATTTTCATGTAGAATGTAAGTCGGATTAGATTTCACACAGGAGGTTTTTTAGAATGTTTAAGATTAATGACAATTATTTAAAGTTACCAGGCAGCTATCTTTTTTCAACTATCGGAAAGAAAGTAGCCGCATATAAGGAAGCAAATCCGGACAAAGAAGTGATCAGTCTGGGTATCGGTGATGTGACTCAGCCACTGGCACCGGCAGTGATCGATGCGTTGCACAGTGCGGTAGATGAAATGAGTAAGGCTGAGACATTCCATGGTTATGCGCCTGATCTTGGATATGAGTTTTTGCGCAGAGCCATTATTGACAACGATTACAAGAGCCGTGGCGTAGACATCGCACTGGATGAAGTGTTTGTCAGCGACGGAGCAAAAAGTGATTCCGGTAACATTGTAGATATTTTTGCACAGGATAACATCATCGCTGTCACAGACCCTGTTTATCCGGTTTATGTAGACAGTAATGCCATGGCCGGCAAAACAGGTGAGTACCTGAAAGACAAGGAGTGCTGGTCTAAGGTGATCTACATGCCTTGTACCGCAGAGAATAACTTTGTACCGGAGATCCCGGAGCAGACACCGGATATTATCTATATCTGTTGTCCAAACAACCCGACCGGAACGACTCTGACCAAAGAGGAACTTCAGAAATGGGTTGATTATGCCAACGAGAAAAAAGCAGTGATCATTTATGATGCTGCCTATGAAGCATATATTTCCGAGAGCGATGTGCCTCACAGCATTTATGAGTGTGATGGAGCAAAAACATGTGCCATCGAGATGCGCAGTTTTTCCAAAAATGCCGGATTTACCGGAACTCGTCTTGGATTTACCATCGTGCCAAAAGATCTGAAGAGCGGCGAGACTTCCCTCAACAGTCTGTGGGCACGCCGTCACGGAACCAAGTTTAACGGTGCACCGTACATTATCCAGCGCGCCGGTGAGGCTGTTTACAGTGAGGCGGGAAAAGCACAGACCAAAGAGCAGATTGCATACTACATGAACAATGCAAAGACCATCCGCAAAGGTTTGACAGATATGGGTTATACTGTGTTTGGTGGAGTCAACGCTCCTTACATCTGGTTACAGACACCGGACAAAATGAAATCCTGGGATTTCTTTGATATGCTTTTGGAAAAAGCAAATGTAGTAGGAACACCTGGTTCAGGATTTGGACCAAGCGGTGAAGGATATTTCCGCCTGACAGCTTTTGGTTCTGCAGAGAATACAAGGAAAGCATTGGAAAGAATCCGCGCCATCTAATAGATAATAGAAAGGCAGAGGTGATGATTTGAAAAAATTAGCAGCCCTGATGTCGGTGCTGGCCTTGTGTCTGGGGATGATTGGTACCGGCACTATAACAGCCAGAGCCGATTCCGTAGAAGTAAAACCATACATTGCATTTGGAGCAGACCTGACAAGCAGCCAGAAAAATAAAGTGATGGAATTGTTAGGCGTCACGAAGGAAGAACTGGCAGACTATGAGACGATCACTGTGACCAACCAGGACGAACACAAAAATCTGGATTCTTATCTGGATAAAAGTGTGATCGGTACGAAAGCATTATCTTCCGTAAAAATCGAAGAAGCCGATGCCGGAAGCGGTGTGACAGTGACCACTCATAATATCTCTTTTGTAACAGAGGAAATGTACACCAACGCATTAGTGACCGCAGGAATCAATGATGCTACAGTAACAGTGGCAGCACCCTTTAAGATTTCAGGAACAGCAGCTCTGGTAGGAGCCATGAAGGCGTACGAGACCATGACAGGAGAAGCCGTTGACAGCGACAGCGCTGATGCGGCCAACAACGAACTGGTTGAGACAAGCAACCTGGCCAAAGATGTGGGAGCAGACAAAGCGGCAGAGTTTGTGGCATCTTTGAAAGAAAAAGTAGTGTCCGGAGACCTTAGTTCTGAGGAAGATATACTGAAAGCTGTAGATGAAACGGCTCAGGAGGTAGGAATTACCCTGACAGATTCCCAGAAACAGAGTATGACGGCGTTGATGAAAAAGATCAGCGGTCTGGATCTGGATACTGACAGTTTGAAAAATCAGGCAAAAGACATTTACAATAAACTGAAAGATTTTGATGATGCCAATGGCATTATGGATAAGATTAAGGTTTTTTTTGGAAAGATCATAGATTTTTTCAAAAATCTGTTCTAAAGATGGGAAACTGCAAGTCTATTTACGGATTTGTGGTTTCCTTTTTTTGTTTCTTATGATATAATCTGTCATAATTGATTGTATGAGGAGGAACCGTTATGTGCGAAGCGCATAATAAAAAATCGGTTCCGACGACCTGCCGCCGAGCGAAAGCGAGGGGGCAATACAGATTGTATGAGGAGGAACCGTTATGAAGGCTAAAAGATGGATGAGCGTTTGGTTATGTGCTGCGTTGGTAATGGCACTGACCGGGTGTGGAGCGAATGCAGACCCGGCAGAAGAAGGGGGAGCCAGCCAGACATCTGCCGCTAAGGTAGTAAAGCTTCGGGTATGGGCGGATAAGGAGGAATACGATCTTACCACCCAGCTGGCAGATCAGTTTCAGAAAGATAACAGTGGAACGGTAAAACTGAATATTTCCGTCGAGCCAAAAGAACAGGATTCACTGCGGACCAATGTGATCAAGGATGTAATGGCAGCGGCAGATGTTTTTACTATTCAGGACAGTGATCTGATGGTATTGGCAGCAGGTGGGGCCCTGACACAGATTCAGGAGTCAGCTAAAGTTCAGGCGTCAGCCGACAGTGATGCCGTGAAAGCCTTTACAAATAAAGGAAAATTATATGCATACCCTTCCGGACAGGAAAAGAGTTATGTATTATTTTACAATAAAAAGCAGATCGGTGACGGACAGGTTAAGACGCTGGAGGGTACCCTGAAGGCGGCAGCTGCTAAGGGTAAAAAACTGGCGATGGACTGGTCTCAGGGACAGAGCGTTTACAGTTTCTTTGGAAAGACCGGCTTGAACCTGTCGTTAAATGATGATGGAACTACCAATGCATGTAACTGGAACAGCATCGATCACGAAATAAAAGGTGTGACAGTGGCAGGTGCCATGGGAAGCATTGCCGGTAATAAAGGATTTGCCAATATGAAAGAGGCAGATATGGTGGCGGCCGCCAAAAGTGGAAAGATTGCGGCGGGAATTGCATCTGTAGAAACGGCAGAGGCCGTTAAGAAAGAGTGGGGAGACGATTTTGCAGCAGCGAAACTTCCGACCTACTCATGCGGTGGCAAAAAGATGGCTATGTCGTCCTTCCTTGGTTACCGGGCTGTAGCAGCCAATTATTACAGCGAAAATAAAGAATGGGCCCTGAAACTGGCAGAGTACCTGGCAGGGGAAGAGGCGCAGAAAACCCGGTATCAAGAACTTAACCAGCTGCCGGTCAACACAAATGTTATGAACAGCGAAGAGGCAAAGAAGGATCCAGTGATTGAGGCAGTCAGCCAGCAAAAGAGTATGGGCAGTCTCAGACGGGTTGGGACCGGATACGAGGAGGCATGTGCTTCCTTTGGAACTAAGATGGCAGGGGGAGAAAAAGATTACCAGAATTTGTTAGACGACCTTGTAAAGGGAATTACTACAAGTGCCAAGTAAGAGAGGAGCCAGAGAAATGAAAGAGAAGAAAATAAAAGTTCCTAAGCTGCCAAAGAAAAAGAAAGAAAAAGCACCTAAAGTGCCGAAAGTAAAAAAGGAAAAGGAAGTAAAGGCACCTAAGGTAAAAAAAGATAAATCAGTTAAAAAGATAAAAAGACCAAAGAAGCAGAGAATGAAAAAAGGTAGAATTTCCCTTCCTTTTACATTCAAGAATCCATTTAAGAAGCGCCGTATTTCGGTGAAAGTGGCTCTGCTTTTTCCTGTAACTTTGCTGGGAGCAGTAGCGATTATTTCTACGATCATGGGACTGATCAGTGTACGCAATGTAAATAAAGAGGCCACTGTGATCTCAGAACGGTACATGGTAAGTCTGGAAAAGTTAAATGGAATTGAGACTTCTGTGAAGGAAATTCAGCGTCTTGCGCTGACACATATTATTTCCCAGGATTATAATTCCATGATCGAGGTATTGGACAGCATCCGGGAGGAAGAGGCAAATCTGGACAAAGAGTTCGAAGAATTTGAGCCATATCTGACCGATGCCAATAAAGTGGGATACGGCAAATTGAAGCGTAACACGTTGGATATGGAAGACAGTATTGCCAAGATGGTCGCCATCAGTGCCGGCGGATCAAAAAGTTCTGCTTTTACACTGGCAAACGGAGATGTTTTGAGCAGTTCAAAAAATATTCTGCAGAATACTCTGATTGTCACAAGAACTGTATCCGAGCAGTGTGCTCAGGCTCGTACCAGTCTGGAAAGTACATACAGACAGGCATTGATCACCAGTATCGTGTCGGCGGTGATCAGTATTTTGTCCGTGATCCTGGCACTTTGGATCGTTATGCGCCGTGTGGTAGCACCGATCAACCGGAGCAAAAAACAATTAGACCGTATGATCGGTCAGATCGATCAGAGACAGGGTGACCTGACCCAGAGGATCACCATTACCAATAACGATGAAATCGGAGATTTGGGCAAGGGAATCAATGTGTTCCTTGGCAAACTGCAGACCATTTTCCGTATTTTGAAAGACAACACACTTCGTATGGATCAGGTGGTTACGCAGGTTCTTGGCAGTGTTAAGGATTCTACCAACAGTGTATCCGGTATGTCCGCCTTGACGGAAGAGTTAAATGCCACCATGGAAGAAATGTCCGGCAATGCCAATGTGATTCAGGAGAGCACCCAGGGCGTATCAAAAGATGTAGGGGATATCGCCCGCCGTGCCGATGAAATGAATGATTATTCCATGGAAATGAAAAATCATGCCATTGCCATGGAGCAGGCAGCGAGACAGAGTATGAATACTATTGACCAGAAAGTACAGGATATGCTGGTTGTTTTGCAGAGTGCCATTGAAGAAAGCAAGAGCGTGGCACAGATCAACCATCTTACCGGTGATATTCTGGAGATTGCCAGCCAGACCAACCTTTTGGCGTTGAACGCTTCTATTGAGGCAGCCAGAGCCGGGGCGGCAGGTAGGGGATTCTCTGTAGTGGCACAGGAGATCAGCCGGCTTGCTGATCAGAGCAGCCAGACAGCCGGAGATATTCAGAAAGTCAATACGGTGGTAACAACAGCAGTACAGAATCTGGCAGATCAGGCCAATGGACTTCTGGCTTATATGCAGGAACAGATCATGCCGGAATTTGAGAAGTTTGTAGAGTCTGGTGTAAGTTACCACGAAAAGGCAGACCATGTAGAAAATACCATGCATGAGTTTAAGAGTAAGACCGAGGATCTGGAAGCCAGCATGACATCCATCTCCGATTCGGTAGAAATGATTGCCAAAGCCATTGAGGATAGTGTAACAGGAATTTCTTCCACGGCAACAGAAACCCAGGCACTGGTATCCGATATGCACAGCATCAATGAGCAGATGGATAATAACCAGAATATTGCCATTGAACTGAAGCAGGAAGCAGAGGTTTTCACAGAAGTGTAAAACAGTTGCAGAATGAAACAAAAAGTGATAGAGTGTTAATGTAAAAAATACAGGATTATATAAGGAGGGCGACATGCAGGAATTAAAACCGATTAAAGAGGGAAAAGTACGAGAGATTTATGACAATGGAGACAGCCTGATCATGGTTGCGACCGATCGTATTAGCTGCTTTGATGTAATTTTACACAATGAGATCACCAAGAAAGGAACGGTTCTGACACAGATGTCCAAGTTCTGGTTCGATATGACCGAGGATATTTTGCCAAACCACATGATTTCCGTAGATGTGAAAGATATGCCGGAATTTTTCCAGCAGCCAAAGTTTGATGGAAACAGTATGATGTGCAAAAAACTGGAGATGCTTCCGATCGAGTGTATCGTTCGTGGATATATTACAGGAAGCGGCTGGGAAAGTTACAAAAAAGATGGTACCGTATGTGGAATCAAGCTGCCGGAAGGACTGAAAGAATCCGACAAACTGCCTGAACCGATCTACACCCCATCTACTAAGGCAGAGATCGGTGACCATGACGAGAATATTTCCTATGAGCAGAGCGTTGCCCACCTTGAAAAATATTTCCCTGGCAAGGGACAGGAGTACGCTGAGAAACTTCGCGACTACACCATTGCCTTGTACAAAAAATGTGCAGATTATGCATTGGAAAAAGGTATTATCATTGCAGACACCAAGTTTGAGTTTGGTCTGGATGAGAATGGAAACATCGTTATCGGTGATGAAATGCTGACACCAGACAGTTCCCGTTTCTGGCCGGCAGATGGCTACGAAGCAGGACATGGCCAGCCATCCTTTGACAAACAGTTTGCAAGAGACTGGCTGAAAGCAAATCCGGGAAATGACTGGACATTGCCACAGGACATCGCAGATAAGACCATTGCCAAATACCTGCAGGGATACGAACTGCTGACAGGCAGCAGTCTGGCATAAAGAATAAAAATATCAATTAAGGGTCTCTTACCATAAATCCGGTATGTTGCCGGCTGTGTGGGGGAGATCCTTTTTGTGTTTACTACTATCTCTTAAAGAGAAATTATAAAAATATAAGAAATTGTATTCGAAAAGTTGGCAAAATACGTTTTCTAAATTATCCAATTATATGAAAACTTCCAAGACAGTAGGCACAAAGGATTCGAACATAAAGATGGGGTATGAAAAATATACTTATAAAAGTTTTTTTAGGAATAAGGATCAAATATATATTCGGATTGCAGATGGCTGGGATAAAAGACCTGGACGATATGTTTGGGGTGGATGTAAGGGATATTGGAATTATGTATCAATAAATATGTGGTAAGAACAGGAGCGGAAAAATATGAAAGCCAAAAAAGGAGGTAGAACAATTGTAATAATAAGTGTGGCAGTCATACTTTTGCTTGTAGTTTTATATTCTATTTCCTATAAAGAAACAGACATATTAAATGTATCGGCCGATGAAATAAAGAATATTTATGTAACAAATGGCTCAAATGGTGACATGGTAGATGTTCCTAGTTCGATTTTTCCTGACTTTGCGAAAGCGCTAAATGAGGTAAAACTCAAAAGAGGCCAGAAAATGGAAAGCAGCGGCTGGGACTATGGTATTAATTTATCAGATGGTAAAAATGAATATGATTTATCCTTTGTTTCGCAACGATTTATTGTAATCGGTGCAAAGAAGTACGAAACAAAAGAACAGTCAGGAGTGAAGTTGTACAACTTGTGTGAGCATTATTTTAAGGATAAAAAATAATGGCATTCTGCTATTCCCCTTTAGGTATGTAATTTTGTACCAAGAGGGGGGCTTTTTTCCTTGACATTTTCCCCTCCATCCCTCATAATCAGACACAAGTTTATGCAGTCAGGCGCATAAAAGGGGGACAAACTACAGGGTGAGTAAAAAACATCTACGGACGGAAACAGGCACAGTTCGCCGCACTTATAAAGATACCGTCTTTCGCAAAATCTTTAATAACAAAGAAAATCTATTGGCGCTGTATAATGCGCTGAACGGAACCCATTACAACAATCCAGAGGATATAGAGATCATTACATTAGACAATGCATTATTTTTGAAAATGAAAAACGACATTGCATTTCTGGTAAGCACCGACCAAATATGTCTGGTGGAACACAGCAGTACCGTATGTCTCAACTATCCGCTGAGAAGTCTTTTGTATCTGACAAAAGAGTATCAGGCAATTCTAAAACAACGCAATCAGGATATTCTATCCTACACACAAGTGAAAATCCCAACGCCGCGGTGCATCGTTTTGTATAACGGTCCGGCCCAGCGTCCGGAGCGGGAAGTAATGAAACTTTCGGATGCATTCGCCAACCAAGATGTGGAAGGCTGTCTTGAACTAAAGGTAGAAATTCTCAACATCAACTACGGGAAAAATGAATCCCTGCAAAAGGCTTGTAAGACACTGGAAGATTATGCTATACTCGTAGCAAAGATTAGAGAGTATGCACGGGAAATGGACGATCTGTCCATGGCGGTACACAAAGCGATCCAGTATTGTATCGACCATGATCATCTTCGGGATTTCCTCATATTGAATCAAGCGGAGGTGGCAGCCATGTCGTTGTTAGAAGGAAGCTGGGAAGAATACGCAGACAGTATGGATCAGGAGCTGGAGCGGCTGAAGGAAAGCGAGAAAAAACTGAAAGAAAGTGAGAAAGCACTGAAGAAAGAAGTTTTGGAAAAGGATGCAGAACTTGAAAGAGTATCTCGTGAAAAAGATACTGAGCTTAAAAGAATATCCAGCGAGAAAGATGCCAGAATCAAAGAACTGGAAGCCTTATTAGCTTCTAAGCAGTAACTATTTACCAAACATTAAAGTCCTTGACTGCATAAACTAATAAAGGGGGGAACTTGATTTTGAAAACAAAGGAAAAGTATAGAATAATTGTAATGATAGGTGCAGCGGTCATACTATTATTCGCAATTCTATATTTTGCTACTTATAAAGAAACAGACATATTAAACATATCGACTGATGAAATAAAGAGCATTTATGTAACAAATGGTTTAAATGGTGATATGGTAGATGTTCCCAGTTCGGATTTCTGTGACTTCGCAAATGCATTAAACGAGGTAAAACTCAAAAAGGGACGAAAAGTGGATAGCACCGGCTGGGACTATGGTATTAATTTATCAGATGGTAAAAATGATTACAGACTGTCTTTTGTTTCGGAGGAAAATATCGTTATCGGTTCAAAGATATATGGAACAAAAGAACAGTCAGGAGTGAAGTTGTACAACTCGTGTGAGCATTATTTTAAGAATAAAAAATAATGGTATTCTACTATTCCCCTTTTGGTATATAATTTTGTACCAAGAGGGGTTTCTTTTTTCCTTGACATTTCTCATCCTATCCCTCATAATCAGACACAAGTTTATGCAGTCAGGCGCATAAAAGGGGGACAAACTACAGGGTGAGTAAAAAACATCTACGGACGGAAACAGGCACAGTTCGCCGCACTTATAAAGATACCGTCTTTCGCAAAATCTTTAATAACAAAGAAAATCTATTGGCGCTGTACAATGCGCTGAACGGAACCCATTACAACAATCCAGAGGATATAGAGATCTGACAAAAGAGTATCAAGCAATTCTAAAACAACGAAATCAGGATATTCTATCTTACACACAAGTGAAAATCCCAACGCCGCGGTGCATCGTTTTGTATAACGGTCCGGCCCAGCGTCCGGAGCGGGAAGTAATGAAACTTTCGGATGCATTCGCAAACCAGGATGTAATTTTTTAGAAGTCCCAGCATTTCATAGAATGATTTGTGAGGAGTGAGTACAAAGACGCAAGTATCTGGCATTGCGTCTTGTGCATGCCGATACTTCTGCGTCTTTGTCATAGCGAAAGCGCTCACGGAGCATAAATTATTCTATGAAAGGCTGGAACTTAAAAACGATTTCAAAAGGCTTGTAAGACACTGGAAGATTATGCTATACTCGTAGCAAAGATCAGAGAATATGCACGGGAAATGGACGATCTGTCCATGGCGGTACACAAAGCAATCCAGTATTGTATCGACCATGATCATCTTCTTTGGAAACCCAAACCCGGAGAGACTAACCTTTTCACACCGATAGGAACTTATCTCTATGGATTTTACTCCGTGGCTATGCTATCATAGGAACATAATAAAACCAGCCAAAGGAGAGTTTTTAATATGAATCGTGAAGATTACAATGAACCGATTTCCCTGAGAAATGTTCACATTACAGATAATTTTTGGAAGAATGAAATGGAGTTAGTCCGCAAGGAGATCATTCCGTATCAGTGGGATGCGCTGAATGACCGTGTCGAGGGTGCCAGCCCAAGTTTTTGCATGCGGAATTTCAAGGTGGCAGGAAAGCAGAACAAGGAGCGTAAAGAAAAAGGAAGTTCCTTTGAAGAACCAAAGTACACATTCCGTGGGTTTGAGGCTTTGCCGGAGGACCCGGACCACCTGGAAGATAAATTTTATGGCTTTGTATTCCAGGACAGCGATTTCTATAAATGGATCGAGGCAGTAGCGTATTCCCTGACCCAGCACCCGGATCCGGAATTGGAAAAACTGGCAGATGAGGCCATTGATATCGTCTGCGCAGCCCAGCAGGAAGATGGATACCTGGACACCTATTATATCATCAACGGAAAAGATAAGATTTTCTCCAATCTTCGTGACCACCACGAGCTGTACTGCTTCGGACACCTGACAGAGGGTGCGGTGGCCTATTATCAGGCAACCGGCAAGGACAAACTGCTGAAAGCCACCATGCGTTTTGCAGACTATATTGATAACTATTTTGGACCGGAAGAAGGCAAGTGCAAAGGCTATCCGGGACATGAGATCGCAGAGATGGCACTGGTGCGTCTCTACGAAGTGACAGGAGAAAAACGCTATCTGGATCTGAGTAGTTTCTTTGTAGAAGAGCGTGGAAAACGTCCATATTACTTTGACAAAGAGAATCATCCGGATGTAAAACTGGACAAAGAACATATTAACGATCTCCGATACTTTTACAATCAGGCACATTTGCCGGTGCGGGAGCAGAAAGAGGCCACCGGTCATGCAGTTCGTGCCGTATACCTGTATTCCGGCATGGCAGACCTGGCCCGCATCAAGGAAGACCAGTCTATGTATGATGCCTGTGAAACATTGTGGAACAATATTGTAGAAGAAAAAATGTATATTACCGGTGGTATCGGCGGAACCCACCTGGGTGAGGCCTTTTCCTTCCCATTTGATCTGCCAAACGATACAGCCTACGCAGAGACCTGTGCGTCCATCGGACTGGTGTTTTTTGCCCGCCGTATGCTGGAAATGAAAGCAGTCAGCAAGTATGCAGATGTGATGGAACTGGCGTTGTACAACGGAATCCTCAGCGGTATGGCACTGGACGGCAAAAGTTTCTTCTACGTAAACCCATTGGAAGTAAAGCCAAAAGCATGTAAGCTGGACGAAAGAAAATGGCATGTCAAACCGGTGCGTCAGAAATGGTTTGGATGTGCCTGCTGTCCTCCGAACCTTGCAAGACTTCTTAGTTCCATTGGTTCTTATGCTTACACAGAAAAAGAAGATACCCTGTATGTGCATTTGTATATGGGAAGCACCATTGAGAAAAAGATCGGGGAAGACACAGCCACGATCCAGGTCAAGGCAGATTTTCCATGGAACAGCAAAGTCAGCGTAGAAGCTTCCGGAACGGACAAGAAATTTACCATTGCCCTGCGTATGCCTGGCTGGTGCCGCGACATGAAAGCCACCGGACTGGAAGGGGCAGAGACAGAGGAAAAAGACGGCTATCTCTATATCACAAAAGTATGGGAAAAAGGCGAAAAAGTTGAGCTTGATTTTCCAATGGAGGTCCGCACGCTGCAGGCAGACTCCCGGGTGAGGGAGGATATTGGCAAAGTGGCGATTATGAGAGGACCGGTAGTATACTGCCTGGAAGAGACAGATAACGGCGCAGACCTTCACGAACTGCTGATTCGCCAGAACATAGAAGTACAGGAAGAAGAGCGGGATATCCAGGGGACCAAGGTAGTAGGACTGGCTGTTTCCGGACTTCGGGAAAAAGCGGTAACAGCCGGGAAGGGAAGTCTCTATTGTGCATTTGAGAAGCCGGAGAGAGAAGAAGTGACACTTCGTTACATCCCATATTACACCTGGGCCAACCGCGGTGAAAATGAAATGCAGGTATGGACCAGAGTCGAATAAAAATACTGCAAAAACCATCACAAAACTGCTTGTACTTCTCCCCTGTTCGTATTAAAATAGGGGAAAAGGAGTGGAGGATGATATGACAGGATTAGTATTAGAAGGCGGAACATTCCGGCCGATCTTTAGTTGCGGCGTCATGGATGCATTGTTATCTGAAAAGATCATGCTTCCCTACTGCATCGGCGTGTCAGCCGGCATTGCAGACGGAGTTTCCTATATATCCAGGCAGCCCCAGAGAAACCTGGAGATCGTGCAGAAATATAGAAATGATAAACGGTATATGAGCCGGCAGAATTTTAAAAAGTGCCGGAGTCTCTTCGGACTGGATTTTATATTCGGAGAGATCCCAAACAAACTGATTCCCTTTGATATGGATACTTTCCGCAAGTTTGAGGGAACCTGCCTGGTGGGGGTTACCAACGCCGCCACAGGACAGGCTGAGTACAAAAACGCCATGGACATGGACAAAGACTTCACCATGCTCCGTGCCACCTGTGCACTGCCTATGTTTTTCCCGGCCATTGAATTGGATGGACAGAAATATTATGACGGCGGTATCGCAGATCCCATCCCGGCGAAAAAGGCACTGGAAGACGGCTGTGACAAGCTCATCATCGTGCTGACCCAGCCCCGGGGATTTGTAAAACATTTTGGCAAGTATGATAAAATTGGCGCCCGTATGCTGGGACATCGCTATCCGGAGATGAAACGGCAGATCTTCAGCCGCCCGGAGCGGTACAACGAGACCGTCAAATACTGTGAGCAGTTAGAAACAGAAGGAAAGGCTATGATCATTCGGCCGAACCATCTGCTGAATAGTTTTGAGTCCAATGTCAGCCGTCTGGAGATGGCATACTGGCATGGATACCGCATGACCAAAGAAAAGATGAAAAAGATCAAAAAGTTTCTGACTGAATAAATGGCCTATTGAAAAAAACTTTCACCTGTGATACAATGTGGAAAGTATGAACCAACGAACGGAGGGTAAGATCATGAAAAGAATTAAGACTTTGACAACAAAGAACTTAAAAGAATCTATGAAAAAAGGCGGATGTGGCGAGTGCCAGACATCTTGTCAGTCTGCATGCAAGACTTCCTGTACAGTAGGAAATCAGAGCTGCGAGAACAAATAATCAGAAGCAATTTATAGTTCAAGAGAGAGGGCTGACTGAAGGGGAACTTTCGGTCAAGTCCTCGTTGTATGTTATAAGGAAAATGCGAGGTAAACATGGTACATTTATATAAAAATAATGGTTATAATATGGTTTTAGATGTAAACAGCGGATCCATTCATGTAGTGGATGATGTGGTTTACGATGTTTTGGAACTTCTGAATGAAGCAGAGGACAGACGCAAGGAAGAAGGATTCCGGCAGGAGATTACAGACAAGATGCTTGCCAAATACGGAGAGGATATCACAGCAGAAGATATGAAAGATGTATTTGAGGATCTGGATGAACTGGAAGAAAATGGCACCCTGTTTATCGTAGATGTGTACAAAGAAGGGGTTATCGACTTCAAGAAACGCCAGACGGTAGTGAAGGCACTGTGCCTGCATATTGCCCACGACTGCAACCTGGCGTGCCGTTACTGCTTTGCCGGAGAGGGTGAGTACAAGGGAGACCGTTCCCTCATGAGCCTGGAAGTCGGTAAAAAAGCACTGGATTTTCTCGTAGCCAATTCAGGAAACCGTCGCAACCTGGAAGTAGATTTCTTTGGCGGCGAGCCATTGATGAACTTCGATGTAGTGAAAGAACTGGTAGCCTATGGACGGGAACTGGAGAAAACCCATGACAAACATTTTCGTTTTACCCTGACTACCAACGGTGTGCTTTTGAGAGACGATGTCATCGAATTTGCCAACAAAGAAATGGATAACATCGTTCTTAGTATCGACGGAAGAAAAGAAGTACACGATCATATGCGCCCATTCAAAAACGGAAAGGGAAGCTATGATTTTATCCTGGATAAATTCAAAAAAGTAGCAGAAAGCAGAAACCAGCAGAAGTATTATGTAAGAGGTACATTTACCCATTACAATCTGGACTTTGTAAAGGATGTGCTGAGTCTGGCAGATGAAGGATTTGAGCAGATTTCCGTGGAGCCGGTTGTGGCCGGACCGGAAGAGCCGTATGCCATTCGCGAAGAAGATATTCCTCAGATCTGCGAGGGATACGATGAATTGGCAAAAGAAATGCTGAAACGGAAAAAAGAGGGAAGAGGATTTAACTTCTTCCATTACATGATCGACTTGAGCGGCGGCCCTTGCGTGTACAAGCGCCTTTCCGGCTGTGGATCCGGAACCGAGTACCTGGCTGTGACACCGTGGGGAGATCTGTATCCATGCCATCAGTTCGTAGGAGAAGAAGAATTCTGCCTGGGTAATGTGGACGACGGTATTGTGAATACCGAAATGAGAGATACATTCAAACTTTGCAATGTATATGCTAAAGAAGAGTGCCGGAACTGCTTTGCCAAGTTTTACTGCAGCGGCGGCTGTGCAGCCAATGCATACCACTGCCACCAGGATATCAACAAGCCATACGAGATCGGCTGTGAATTGCAGAGAAAGCGTGTGGAATGTGCCATCATGCTCCAGGCGGCATACGCAGAAGACGAGAATTCGTGAAAAATGTAAGATTTGCAAAAAAATAATTTGAAAAAATAGAAAAAGCGTTTATAATAAACTATATATGCTATTTTTAGAAGGATACATGGAGAGTTTTTGAAAGGAGTTATCATCGTGGCTTTAGATATAGGAATCGATTTGGGTACAGCAAGTATCCTTGTATATGTAAAAGGTAAAGGGGTAGTACTGAAAGAGCCAAGTGTAGTTGCATTTGACCGGGATACCAACCGCATCAAAGCAATCGGTGAAGAAGCACGCCTTATGTTAGGCCGTACACCGGGAAATATCGTTGCCGTCCGTCCATTGAGACAGGGCGTTATTTCTGATTATACAGTAACTGAAAAAATGCTTAAATATTTTATCCAGAAGGCCGTAGGCAAACAGCGTCTGCGCAAGCCGCTTCTGAGCATCTGTGTACCAAGCCAGGTAACAGAGGTTGAGAGAAAGGCAGTAGAAGATGCCGGTTTCCAGGCAGGAGCCAGAGATGTAAGGATCATTGAGGAGCCGATTGCAGCTGCCATTGGTGCCGGAATTGACATTGCCAGACCTTGTGGAAACATGATTGTAGATATCGGTGGTGGTACTTCAGATATCGCGGTTATCTCTCTGGGAGGTACCGTTGTAAGTACATCCATCAAGATCGCCGGAGACGACTTTGATGATGCCATCGTTCGTTATATGAGAAAGAAACACAATCTTCTGATTGGTGAAAGAACTGCCGAAGATATCAAGATCCGTATCGGAACAGCCTATCCACGGCCGGAAAGTGTGTCTGTGGATGTAAGAGGACGAAACTTAGTGACAGGTCTGCCAAAGACCATCACCGTTACATCCGAAGAGACAGAAGAAGCACTGAAAGATACTACCTCCCAGATCGTAGAGGCAGTTCACAGTGTACTGGAAAAGACACCACCGGAACTGGCAGCAGATATTGCAGACCGTGGTATCGTCCTTACCGGAGGCGGAAGTCTTTTGTATGGATTGGAAGAATTGATTGAATCTAAGACAGGAATTACAACTATGACAGCGGAAGAGCCGATGACTGCCGTTGCCATTGGAACAGGAAAATATGTAGAATTCTTAAGTGGAAACAACGGTCCGGAAGATTAATACGGATCTTTGGGGTTTGTAAGAATGGAGGAATGTTATGTTACGAGGCCTGTATACCGGATGGACAGGGATGGTCAACGAGCAGAAAAGGCTGGATGTTATTTCCAATAACATGGCCAACGCAGACACCGTCGGATTCAAAGATGACCGGGTAACCAGTCAGGCATTTGACCAGGTGTTGGCGATCAAGGTAAGAGATGGATCGGAAGCTTACCACAACGAAGCCATTGGACACTTGAGTCTGGGAGTGAAGATTGGCGAAGTTTATACGGATTATTCACAGGGATCGATCCGCCAGACAGGCAACAGCCTGGATGTGGCGTTGAGCGGCAGTGGATTTTTTACCGTAAATGTGACAGACAAAAATGGAAATGTGCACACCCGTTATACTAGAAACGGACAGTTTACCTTGACCAAGGATGGATTGCTGGTGGACAGTGAAGGCAACGCTGTACAGGGACAGGGTGGAGACATCCACATCCCCACTGATGCCAAAAACATCAGTATATCGGCAAATGGTGTGATCACAGCAGACGGCCAGAACATTGACACATTAAAACTGGTGGATTTTGAGGATTATGATTATCTGAAAAAATATGGTGATACCATGTATGAACCGGTGGATGGAGCAACGGAAAAGGATGTCAGTGCTCAGACGATCCAGGGATATACGGAGCAGTCAAATGTTAATGTTGTAAAAGAAATGGTCGATATGATTACTATAACAAGAGCTTATGAAGCAAATCAGAAAGTGATCCGTTCATATGACAGCATGCTGGACCGTGCTGTGAATTCTGTAGGAAGATTGAACGGCTGATCAAGGAGGTGTCTTGACGTATGATGCGTTCATTATGGACCGCTGCCAGTGGAATGATCGGGCAGCAGAGTAACTTAGATGTAATTGCCAACAACCTGTCAAATATCAACTCAACCGGATATAAGACACAGACGGCTAATTTTAAATCATTGATCTACCAGACCATGCAGCAGAAGACTACTACTTCTACGGGAGAGGCGAAGCCCATTGGTGCACAGGTAGGACTGGGAACCAGGATAGCATCTATTTCATCGGATTTTACCCAGGGAGCACTGAATGCTTCCAACGGTGAGTTTGATTATGCCATCCAGGGAGATGGATTTTTTATGGTAAAGCAGGATGACGGTTCCACCGCTTATACGAGAAATGGTCATTTCAATATGTCTATTACGACGGATGGGATCGCCTTGACAGACAGTGCAGGTCATCCGGTACTGGATACAAACGGAAATGCCATTGTGCTGGATCGTACATACCGTACAAGCAAACTTGGCGTAGACCAGTATGGAAATCTTACATATCCGGATAACACCGGTAACCAGCAGAACATTGGGGTGCAGATCGGACTGGCAAACTTCCCGAACGCAGGAGGTTTGACCAAGAGTTCGGATTCCAATTATCTGGAGAGCGATGCGTCCGGACAGGCTACGATCTACAACGCTTCACAGTTGGGATCTCTGATCAAGTCCGGCTATCTGGAGGCATCCAATGTACAGGCAGCAGACGAAATGGTCAACATGATCATCGCCCAGAGAGCATATGAAATGAACTCTAAGGCCATCACAGCATCCGACCAGATGCTGCAGCAGGCCAACAATCTTCGTTCATGATAAGGAGGCGTAGTGATGGCGATTTCAGTAGATAATACATATTTGACAAATTACAGCACAGATGCTTCGGCATCCGCTGCGGACAAATTGTCTTCCCAGATTCAGAATGCTTCCACAGACGATGAAACTATGGAGGCATGCAAGCAGTTTGAATCTTATATGATCGAGCAGATGTACAAAAATATGGAGAAGGCATCCAAGATCCTGACAGAGGACGAAGATGACGACAGTACCAGCAGTCAGTATGTGGATATGTTCCATGACAACTATATCCAGACCATTGCTGAGTCCATGACAAACAGTGGACAGTCTATCGGGCTGGCAGATCAGCTGTACAATGCGATTAAGAAAAATGAGGGAACACAGGTGTAACCTAAGTTTCCATTTACAGGCTCTCTTTCGTGTGTTATGATTTTCAACACATGAAGGGGAGTTTTTTACTATGTGGAAAAGGAGTATACCATGGAAGAACGAAAAGGGTATGTAACCAATATTATCTATAGAAATGTGGAGAATGGCTATACGGTATTTGAGCTGGAGCAGTCCGATGGGGAGGAAGAAACCTGCGTAGGCACCCTGCCATTTATCAATGAAGGAGAGTATGTAAAGGTAACGGGGGAAATGGTGCAGCACCCGGTGTATATGGAACAGTTGAAGGTGAGAAGTTTTGAGGTGCAGGCCCCGGACAATGAGACGGCTATGCTGCGGTATCTGGGATCCGGTGCCATTGCCGGCGTCAGAGGAGGGCTGGCCAAGCGGATCGTGGATAAGTTCGGCGGAAAAACCTTTGAAATCATTGAGCAGGAACCGGAGCGGTTGGCAGAAGTAAAGGGAATCAGTGAGAAAATGGCCCGCAGCATCGGGGAGCAGTTTGAAGAAAAAAGAGAAATGCGCAGTGCCACTATTTTTTTGCAGGATTACGGGATTTCCAACCAGCTGGCTGTGAAGATCTACAAAACCTATGGCATAGATCTGTACGGAGTAGTCAAAGAGACTCCTTACAAACTTGCAGAGGATATCCAGGGGATCGGATTCAAGATCGCAGACGACATAGCGAAGAAAGCGGGTTTTGCCCTGAACGATCCCAACCGGATCTGGGCGGGGATCTTGTATGTGCTGGGGCTTGGCACCAATGAAGGCTATGTGTATATGCCGGAGCCCATGCTTTTGAAAGAAGCAGTCTACCGTCTGGAAGTTACGGCAGAGCAGGTTATGACGGTGTTGGAAGAGATGGAGATACAGCGTGTGGTAATTGTCTCGGAAGAGAGGAATGTATATTTGCCGACCCTTTATTACGCAGAACTAAACTGTGCCAGGATGCTGTGGGATCTGAATATCCCGCTGGAGAGAGATGAAGAGTACGCCATGAAACAGATCGCCAGTCTGGAGGCCCAGGAAGAACTGGAACTGGACGACCAGCAGAGGATCGCCGTGAAAGAAGCCATGCACAGCGGACTTCTGGTAGTGACTGGTGGGCCGGGAACCGGAAAAACCACAACCATCAACATGATCATCCGCTGTTTCGAAAAGCAGGGCATGAGCATTATGCTGGCGGCCCCTACCGGCCGAGCGGCCAAGAGAATGACCGAAGCCACCGGCTGTGAGGCCCAGACTATACACCGTATGCTGGAGTACAACGGTGCGCCGGGAGAACAGGAAGAGAATGTTGACCGAGGGGGCGAGCAGTTTGGAAGAAACGAATGGAATCCTCTGGAGACGGATGTGATCATTATCGACGAAATGTCTATGGTGGATATTTACCTGTTTCACAGCCTCCTAAAGGCTGTGGCAGTAGGAACCCGGCTGATCCTGGTAGGAGATGTGAACCAGCTTCCCAGCGTAGGACCGGGAAATGTGCTAAAAGACATTATCCAGTCCCACTGCTTCAATGTGGTAAAACTGTCAAGGATCTTCCGGCAGGCGGCAGAAAGTGATATTATCGTCAATGCCCATAAAATCAATGCCGGAGAGCCTATTTCCCTGGACAATCAGAGCAAGGACTTTTTCTGTCTGAAGCGGGACGACAGCCACGGAGTGCTGGAGGTGATGCTCTGGCTGGTGCGGGACCGCATGCCAAAATACACCCATTGTACCCCTTTTGATGTACAGGTGCTGACTCCGATGAAAAAAGGGGAACTGGGGGTTCACCGGTGCAATGAAGTACTGCAGAGGTACTTAAATCCGGAGACGCCGGGAAAACCGCAGATAGAAAGTCATGGCGTGTTGTTCCGCCAGGGGGACAAAGTCATGCAGATGAAGAACAACTATCAGATCAAATGGGAAATCCGTGGATACAACGGCTATTGCGTAGAGGAAGGCAGTGGCGTCTTTAACGGAGACTGCGGTATCATCCAGGAAATTGATGCCTACAACAAGCAAGTGACGGTGCTGTTTGATGAGGAAAAGTATGTGACCTATTCCCAGGGGGAGCTGGATGAACTGGAACTGGCCTACGCCATCACCATACATAAATCTCAGGGAAGCGAGTACCCGGCGGTGGTATTGCCTCTTCTGGCGGGACCAAGGCCCCTCATGAACCGGAACATCCTGTATACGGCCGTGACCCGTGGCAAAAAGTGTGTCACCATCGTAGGAAGCCGTGAGACGGTACAGAATATGATCAAGAACCAGTCCGAACAGCTCAGGTATTCATCCCTGGCAGGCAGGATTCAGGAAATTGAGGGAAAATAGGTGCATGAAAAAAACATCTATGTTATAATAAAGGAGGAGTAAACATGAGCCTTATCCATCTTTTGTATCCAAAGAAATGCCCGGTCTGTGGATCGGCAAGGACGGCAGATGAAAAAGATGTATTCTGCCCGGATTGTTATAAAAATCTGATCTGGGTAGAGGAACCGTGCTGTAAGCACTGCGGTAAGCCTGTTGCATCGGAAAAAGTAGAACTTTGTTATGACTGCGGCCGGCGGGACAGCCAGCTGCGGCAGGGGACAGCACTGTGGGTATATGATGATAAAGGAAAGCAGATGATGCACCTTTATAAATACACGGGTCAGTCCGTGTTAAGCGAAGTGTTTGGTAGAGAACTGATAAAGCATAAGGGAAGGCAGATCGCTGCCTGGCAGCCGGATGTGGTAATGGCAGTGCCGCTGCACCGGAGGCGGCTGTGGTTCCGGGGGTACAATCAGGCAGAAAAACTTGCCGGGTATGTGGCACAGGCGCTAAAAATCCCTGTGATGGAGTCCGGTCTGATCCGCCTGAAAAACACCAGACCACAGAATCAGTTAAACGACAAACAAAGACGGCACAATCTAAGTGATGTCTTTGAAGTACCGGCGTCTGCCATGAAGCAGATACAGGGGAAGAGGATTTTGCTGATGGATGATATTTACACTACCGGGTCTACCCTGGAAGCGTGTGGATCGGCCCTGCGGCAAGCAGGGGCAGAGGATATATATTTTGCCTGCCTGTGTATTGGAAGTGAGGAATCTATATGAGGAAGGCCGTTAATCAAAGGAGGGAACGAATATGGAAATATTAGCATGTTCACATTGTGGAAAATTATTCAATTACATCCGGGGGGACAGGTTGTGCCCTGCCTGCCAGAAGGCGATGAATGACCATTTTGTAGAGGTTAAAAAATATGTCAGAGAGCATCCAAATGTGGATATCACCACATTATCTCAGGAAATGAAAGTGTCAGTGCGTCAGATCCACCGCTGGATCCGTGAGGAGAGACTGGTTTTCTCCGACGATTCACCCATCGGTCTTCCTTGTGAGTGCTGTGGTGTTACTATTAAGACCGGCCGTTACTGCGATGCCTGCCGCAACCAGATGGCAGCAGGATTGAAAAAAGCAGCCGGTATCCAGGACAAACCAGTGGCCACAACGCCTAGCAGACTGAGAAGTACCGAGGAGAAAATGAGATTTAAAAAGTAAAATAAAAGAGGGTTTCTTTCCGTCGGGGAAGAAACCCTCTAACTCATCCAAGGCAGATCAGAGACGGTGGATACCATCCTCTTTGATCTGTATCTTTTTCTGTTTCATGAGGCGGCCGATGGCACGCTTGAAAGCAGCTTTACTGATCTGAAACTCCCGCTTGATGATCTCCGGAGAGGTCTTGTCATGGAACGGCAGGTATCCGCCGGCTTCTTCCAGACGGCTGTAGATACGCTCTGCATCCATACCCATCTGAACTTTTACCTTTTCCTGCAGGCTTAAAGTAAGTTTGCCCTCTTCGGTGACTTCTTTCACCCGGGCGTCCACTTCTTCTCCTACCTTTAACTCCCTGGTCATTTCGTTGTGAGGAATCAGGGCGGAAAATTCATCGTCTACCGCTACGAAACAGCCAAAACTGTCGGTAATCTCATAGATCCGTCCATGTACTTTGTCTCCCTTTTTATAAGGACTTTCGCAGGATAGATAATCATAGATCTTCATGGTGGCGCAGAGGCGTTCGCTTTTATCTATATACAGAGTGACCAAAACAGTGTCACCCATCCGTACACGGGCTGTCTGCTCTTTGAAAGGCAGGAACAGATCTTTCGCAAGGCCCCAGTCCAGAAAAGCACCAATATTGGTAATGTCTTTTACCTTCAAAGCGGCCACTTCCCCCATCTGCAAATAAGGCACCGCCGTAGTGGCAATGAGACGATCCTCAGAATCTTTGTACAAAAAGACATCGATCTTGTCTCCTTTTTCCAGGGAATCCGAAACCTGGTTGTTTGGCAGCAGAACCTCGAAATTCCGGTCTGTGCCGGATCCTAAGTACACGCCAAAGCGGCTGAAGCGAAGCACATATAAGTTGGCAGTGGTTCCTAATAATAATTGTTCTGTATTCATAGTCATCTCCATTCTATCTATCGGTGGTCAGGCTTTCACACTGCCGGAAAACTCACACAGAAAATAAGGGTTTTCATCGGCGTCGGTTAAAACAACATAAAAATGCTCATCGTCCCGGGCAGTGCGGATATAAAGGGTGTCCCCCATTTTGGCGGCCAGCCGGAACTCAGCTCTCAGTTCGGACACTTCATAGCCCACAGGAAGCACATTTACAGCCATCCGCACATACTGGCCGTTGTTTACATGACGGTTGGTGTCCAGATAATTTTCGCATACCGGCACTTCCTGCACCAGAGTGAGGGGCAGGCTGCATTTTACCTTCCGGGAACCATACTCCATATCATAGGCAGGCTCCGTCTCATAGGCCTCGATCTCCTCGGCATCAATGTGAGCCGGCTTGCCGGACTGGTTGTCAAAGTAAAACCAGCGGGAATCCGCATAGGCGAGTACCTCATCTTCCTGGGAGCGCATACAGAAATTACGGCATCCCCAGATCCCCTGGAATTTATAAGGCCAGGTGTAAGTAGTGTAGCGTTCTCCCAACAGCGGCCGACGCTTAAATACGATATGCCAGGCACTGACCAGCCAGGCGCGGTTTTTCTCCAGCAGTTTCAAGGCACCGTGGCCGATATCTTCACTGTGGAACAAACAGCAGTCCTGCATGGCATCCACCACATTGGAAACGCCCAATTTGCCCTCTTTGTCAAGTTGGCTGTAACTTACCCGGTTTTTATAACTATACATGAAAACATCATCTCTTTTCTAATCGGAATTCGTTTAAGCATAAGTATACTATTTTTTTTAGAAAAAAACTAGTGAATTCTGAGAAACTTTGCGTTATACTGTAAAGGAGAATAAGATAGGAAGGTGTGACATTCTATGAAAAAAATAATAGCAACGGATAAGGCACCGGCAGCCATCGGACCATATTCCCAGGCAGTCGAAGTAAACGGACTTATTTTTACCTCGGGTGTGATCCCGATCGTGCCGGCTACCGGTGAACTGGTACAGGGCGGTATCGAAGAGCAGGCAGACCAGGCCATCGGCAATCTGGCAGCACTGATCGAGGCATCCGGTGCCCAGGTGGAAGACACCATCAAGACCGTTGTCTTTATAAAAAATATGGATGACTTTGGCAAAGTCAACGAGATTTACTCCAAGTATTTCAAGACGGACTGTCCGGCCCGCTCCTGTGTAGAAGTGGCAAGACTGCCGAAGGATGTATTGATCGAGATTGAAGCCATTGTGGCAAAGAATTAAAGGAAAGGGACGAAGAAGATGGATATCAACACATTGCAAAAAGATATGATCGCAGCTATGAAGGCGAAAGATAAAGAAAGAAAAGCAGTGATTTCGGATATGTATTCAGCAGCGAAAAAGCTGGCTATTGACGAAGGAAAGAGAGACGATATACCGGATGAACTGGTAGACCGTGCCATTCTGAAAGAATTAAAGACGGTTAAGGAACAGGTAGAGACTTGCCCGGCCGAAAGACAGGACTTATTGGATGAGTACAAATTCCGTCTGGCAGTGATCACCGAGTATGCACCGAAGATGCTTTCTGCCGAAGAAGTAGAAGAAATCCTTACCACGCAGTTTGCAGAAGTGATCGCTACCAAGAACAAAGGACAGATCATGAAGGCTGTCATGGCAGAATTAAAAGGAAAAGCAGACGGCAAAGTGATCAACCAGGTAGTAGGAAAACTCTGTCAGTAAAAAGGATTGTGTTACTGTAGTAGAATGAAAGAGACACTGACAATATATGGAAAACTAATGAGAATCCCTGTATTCTCGTAAAAAATGTCGAATTATCAAAGAAAAAAATAGAGATGGAAATATTGACATCTCTATTTTTCCTTGTTATACTGTAACATATGTTTAATAATTTTGTAACAACTTAGATTCGTTATGTTTTTTAGAACGGAGGATTGTATGGGGCGTGATCGTCTAGTAAAGGCAGTGCTTGGCACAGGTCTGGTATTGTCTTTAGGAATATTTGGAAAATATATAGTCTCTACTTCCACCACCATGGGAACAGAGACAGAGTTAGCAGGTATGTCATATACACTGGATCAGTATTGTTCGGTACAGGTAGGAACCAACACCACCAATACGGACCCGGAAGCTATCGTGGCATTTGACAGCAACACAGCCAATGGTGGAAATGCCAACGGAGGCACCAACGCGAATGGTACTACGACCAGTGGAACCGCTGTATCCAGTGCTACACCGGAGCCGACTCAGGCAGCCACGGCTACGGCCACACCGAAGCCGGAATCAGAGTATGCCAATGTGGGAATTTCCATTGCCGCAGATTATGTAAATATCCGTAAGAAACCGGATACAGATGCGGAGATCGTCGGCAAATTGTACCGGGGCAGTGCCGCTACTATTATGAAGACAGAAGGAGACTGGGTTTATATCAAATCCGGATCTGTCAGCGGTTATATTATGAAAGATTATCTGGCTATCGGCTACAGTGCAGAGAAGCTGATCGACCAGTTTGGAACCAAGTATGTAACCGTCACCACCGATACATTGAAAGTGCGTGAGAAGATGAACACAGACTGTACGGTTCTGACTCTTCTGGCACAGGATGAGACCTATGAAGTGGAAAAAGTAGAAGACCAGTGGGTCAAGATCACCGTGGATGATGATACATCCGGATATGTATCCAAGGATTATGTAAAGGTATCCGTTAAATTCAAAAAAGCGGTATCCATAGAAGAGGAACGAGAGGAACAGCGTCGTAAAGAGGCTGCAGAAGCGGCAGAGCGTCAGCAGCAGCGACAGGTAAAAGCAGCGGCAAACGACGACAATGACAGCAGTTCCAGCAAGAGCAGTTCTTCCGGCAAGAGCAGTAGCTCCAGTTCCAGCAGTAAGAGCAGCAACTCAAGCAGTTCTTCCGGCAAGAGCAGCAGTAGTAAGAGCAGCAGTTCCCACAAGAGCAGCAGCAGTGGAGGCGGCGGAAACGCCGGCAAGTCTTCCGGCAAGAGTAACTCATCCGGAGGCGGCGGCCGTACCGGCAGCAGTAGCAGCGGCGCAAGTTCCGACGGAGGCGGCGGATCTGCCGGATCCAGTGGCGGAAGTTCCAGCGGATCCGGCGGAGGCAGTGCATTAGGAAGCGGTGATGGTTCGGTTATCGCTGCATACGGACTGAAGTTCGTGGGAAATCCTTACCGTTATGGTGGAACCAGCCTGACTAACGGTACAGACTGCTCCGGATTTACCATGTCTATCTTCAAGAAGTTCGGCATCAGCCTGCCAAGAACATCCAGTGAACAGTCCCGCACCGGTAAAAAGATCAGTGTATCAGATGCAAGAGCCGGAGACCTGATCTTCTACGGAAGCGGTGGACATGTCAGCCATGTGGCACTCTGCATCGGAGGCGGCCGTGTGGTTCACGCAAGTAATCGTAAAGATGGCATCAAGACCAGCAATATTTATTATCGTACCCCAATCTGCGCAAGAAGAGTGATCGACTAAGCAGAGAGGAGGCAAAGAGACTGTCATACGGTGAGAAAAGTCATTGTATGGCAGTTTTTTTATGCCCAGGTAATGGCAAAAATATGTAATTATTAAATATAAAGAAAATATATAACAAAAATAAAATGGACACGGGAAAAGGATTGACTTTATCTTGTGAATATTGTACAATGTTGAAAGGAAATTCGTAGAGAGTATAGTTTAATTGTACAATCTATGGGTGGATCTAAGTCCGTATATGAGAGGATGCGGCAAAACAAAATATTTATAAGGAGGAAACTAATACGATGAGAAAAAGTTTCAAAAAAGTATTGTGCGCTGTCATGGCTGCAAGTATGGTATTCTCAACACCAATTGCAACTAATGTAGTGGCACAGGCTGCTTCTGGTGAAGAAGGAGCGTGTGTGGTTAAGGATCTTACAAAGACCACAGAGTTGACAGACACCGTTGCAAATGGTGCTTGGTGGACTAATTTCAGTGATTATTACAGATTTGAGGGCAACTTTGATTGTACATTGGAGTTGACAAGTAAGACGAGCGGAACCAATAACTGGAACGCACCGAGTGTTGTGCTGACAACAGATGCTGACAGACTAGCAAGTGGATATAAAGAGTATGTAGCTGTCCGTGCCGATAACTATGGCTGGGGTGATAACTATGATGCGACTCTTGCAACAACAGATAGTACTGACTGGGCATCATGGTTAGAAATTGCCAAGGATTGTAAAGCAACTATTCAGGTGAAGAGATCTGGAGATACAGTATATGTTAATGAAACATATACATCTTCTACAGACGATTCTAAGGTTCGTCATCAGTCTTATACAGTAAAGAATGTAAGTGCAGATAAGATTCGCTTCTTCTTGGCTGGTGATAACAATGAAATGGCTATTACTAAAGCAGTAGTTCCAGATTATACTGTTAAAGCAAAAGCAAAACTTGACCTTGTAACAAATGGTGCTTCAAAAGCTTCTGTAGAAGCTTCTGTATTAAACAACGGGGTTGCTGTTCCAGATGCAGCTGTAACTTATAAAACATCCGACGAAAAAGTAGCAACCGTAGATGATAAAGGTGAAGTAACAGCGGTAGCAGATGGTAATGCGGTAATCACTGCTACATATGCGTATGGTGAAGATCAGACAGTTACAGCTGATACAGAAGTAACTGTAACAACAACAGCAGAGAAGGTTACTATCTCTGGTGAAGGTGTTGCAGAAGGAAAAGGAACTCTGAACATTCTTAAGGACAAAAAGAACGGCAGTGTAGCTCCAGGTAAAGTAGCATTGACTGCAACGGTTACTCCAGAAAATGCAGCTGTAAAGGATATTGTGTGGAGCGTTGAAGGCTCAGCAGCAACTGTAGATAAAAATGGTGTCGTTACAACAACAGATGATGCTAAAGATGGTGACAAAGTAACTGTAAAAGCAACTGTAAAGGGAACAGAAGTTTCTGCTATAGTAGAGTTTACAATTGGTGTAAAAGAAGAATCATTTGTTGATCCTACTTCTGTAGCTGTAACTCCAGCAGCTGTAACTGCAAATGCTGGTGAAGAAGTTAAATTCACAGCAGCTGTATATGGTGAAGATGGAAAAACATTGGCTACAAATCAGGATGTAAAATGGTCTGCAACAAACGCAAGTGGAACAGCAATTGATGTATCCGCTGAAGGTGTTCTGACTGTTCCAGCGAATGCAAAAACAGGTGATAAAATTACTGTAACTGCTACCTCTAAAGCAGATGCTAAAGTAGTAGGAACAGCAACAATTACTGTTCGTGTATTCGAGACTGTAACAGGTACAACATGGTGGACAGCATTCCAGGCAAGTAAAGACCGTATCCTGAAAGGTGACGGATCTGTCAGCTTTATCCTTGAGAACAACAAAGCTGATACAGCTGGAAACATCGGATTCTGTGTAGAAGCATATGCAGTAAATGAAGATGGTTCTAAATATGTGAATAATGATGTTGCAACTACTGAGAAAGGTGCTTATATTACATCTTCTTACAACGGAAGTTTTGGTGGCTGGGTAGCTGGTATTCCTGCTGCTAAATTGAAAGCTACAGAAGGTACTACGATTGACTTTGCTGCTAACCCAGACAACTTCTACAACATCTCTGCAAGTAAAGAAGCTTTCCTTCCAGAGCATAACTACAAAGTAACATTTACAAAGAAGGGTAATGACTACCTTATTCTGATGAAAGACTTGAACGATGATACATGGTTCTATCGTCAGATGTTCAAGGGTGCTGATATGGAATCCGATACACTGGGTATCCACTTTATGGCACAGCTTGGTACATTCAACCTGGTAGACACAGATGATCATCTTACAACAAATACAACTGACAAACCACAGGTTGTAAGACCAAAACCAAACCCAGGCAACAATACTACACCAAGTCCTAGTCCAAGCCCAAGCAATAATAACACAAATAAGAACAACACAACAAACAATAACACAACAAACAATGACAAAACAATAACTTTAACAGATGCTAAGAGTACAGTAAAAGCTGCTAAGATTACAGTTAAGAAAGGCAAAAAAGCAGTTAGCAAAGTAACAGTTAAGAAGGGCAAAAAGGTTACTTTGAAAGTATCTGTTAACTCTAAGGGTAAACTTTCTGTAGCTAAACTTTCTAAGAAAGCTAAGAAGATCGCTAAAGTAACTCTTAAGAAGGGTAAACTTACTATCAAAGGTAAGAAGAAAGGTAAAGTAACATTGAAGATTAAGGCTGCTAAGACAAGCAAATATAAGAAAGCAACTAAATCTATCAAAGTTACAGTAAAATAATAGTTATCGTTTCGGATAAGTGTTATCCTTAAAAAAGGGAGGCTGTCCTCTCCGTGATATTCACGGGGAGGCAGCCTCCTTTTTATGTTGGTATGTAGATGACTTCTCTTTACATACAAGCCAGAGCAATGGTTCCGGCCAGGATCAATAAAAGTCCGATAAAGCCACGGCGGTTAAGCTTTTCGTGGAATACAAGGAATGAAAAGATAATGGTCACAAGAATACTCAGTTTATCGATGGGAACCACCACACTGGCAGGACCCTGCTGCAGTGCTTTGTAATAGCAAAGCCAGGAACCGCCGGTAGCAAAACCGGATAAAACGATAAACAAAAGTTCATTCTTTTGAACTTTGGCCACTTCTTGTCCTTTCTTGGTCACAAATACCATGATCCATGACATGACAAGGACAACACAAGTACGGATGGCTGTTCCCAGATTGGAATCCACATGTTCAATGCCGACTTTACCAAGAATGGAAGTGAGACTGGCAAAGATGGCGGAGAAAAGTGCGTAAATGAGATAACTTTTACCGGATTGGGAGGCAGCCTCTTTTTTTGAAATCATAAAAAGAGTACCAAGTCCAATGGCAATGACGCACAGCAGTTTGGAAAAACTGACTCCTTCCTGCAGAAAGATAAAAGCGAGAAGAATGGATAACACCGTACTGGATTTATCAATGACCACAACTTTGTTTACATCGCCAACCTGCAACGCCCGGAAATAACAGAGCCAGGAAGCGCCGGTTGCCAGTCCCGAAAGAACCAGGAAAAACCAAGTGCGTCCATCCACGGACTGAACCTGAGATGCCGTGCCCTGAAGGACTGCCAGAATCCAGGAGAATAGCAGTACCACCACTGTTCTCAAAGCAGTAGCAACGGTAGAGTCCGTATGGCGGATACCGCATTTGGCAAGAATCGAGGTAATGCCGGCAAAGACAGCAGAACCAATGGCAAAGATAAGCCACATAGAATCATCTCCTCAATATGCAATTGTAAGTACAGTATACCACAAAATTCCAGACAGTGTCTGGAATTTTGTCGTGGTCACACTATTGTGAGTTGTTCGGAAATTCCGAACAACTGCTTTTGATGGCAAAAGAGTACACTCTACTTTTCTACCTGGAATTTTCTGACATTGGAAGTTCGTTTTCAGGATTCCAGCCGAGGCAGAGGGGGCTGTGTGAAGTGAGTACAAAGGCGCAAGTATCAGGCATGCGTATTTTGCATGCCGATACTTCTGCGTCTTTGTCGTAGCGAGAGCGCTCACGGAACACAGGCACCTCTGCCTCGGCGGAATCTCAAATCACAAACTTTTAAACCAGATATTCCCCCTTGACAGCCTCCCCCAGCCATGCTATAATCTCCTACAAAGCAATGAAGGAAACGATTGTCTGTATCGTGACTGAGAGACAGGGATTGGCGTCGCCGACTGAGAGCGTCATATGGAAGCAGCAGACAGGAGAACATTCCGGAGCAGACATACTGAACAGAGTGAATAGAGAACGAGTGAGTAGGTATGTACGGTGCGCTGCCGTTATCAGCAAAATGAGAGGAAGTACGACGGGGTACTTCAACGCGGGTGGTACCGCGGGTTTATTTTTAATGCAGATTTTCCCGTCCCAGATTCAGCAGTTGCTGTTCTGGGACTTTTTTATTTTACAGATAAGGAGAGCAGCAGGCTGACAAGCTTGGTGCTCTTTTTCTTTATGGGAGACACGGTTTCCGGTGACCTGCCCCCCCCGAGAGAAGACAGGGAGCGGCACCGGTATCGAAGAGAGCAAAATATTATACGAGAGGAAGGATCATTATGGAGTTCATGACTGGAAAGACAGAAAAGAAAACAGTATTAATTTCCGATATTCTTAGTGGAGAGTATGAAGGTAAAGAGGTTTTATTAAATGGGGCTGTGCACAAGATCCGTGACATGGGCGAGGTAGCCTTTGTGGTACTGAGGACCAGAGAGGGTCTGGTGCAGACCGTTTATGAAGAAGGGACCACCACACCGGAGTTGAAAGAATTGTGTGAGGAGGCTGCCGTGACCGTAAAAGGAACCGTGGCTTTAGAAGAAAGAGCACCTCAGGGATTTGAGATCCGGGCTGTCAGCTTTGAAATCTTGTCCAAGCCGGTGGAACCAATGCCCATCGCCATCAACAAATGGAAGATGAATACTTCCCTGGAGACAAAACTGGATCTTAGACCTCTGTCATTGAGGAATGTAAAAGAGAGAGCCAAGTTCCGTGTGCAGGAGGGAATCGTGCGGGGATTCAGAGATTATCTTCACAGCCAGGGATTTACCGAGATCCATTCTCCCAAGATCGGAGCCAGAGGAGCCGAGGGCGGTGCTAACTTGTTCCGTCTGGAATATTTTCACAAACACGCAGTGCTGGCCCAGAGCCCACAGTTTTACAAACAGATGATGGTAGGCGTATTTGACCGAGTGTTTGAAGCCGCACCGGTATTTCGTGCAGAGAAGCATAATACCAAACGACATCTGAACGAATACACTTCCCTGGACTTTGAGATGGGCTACATCGACAGTTTTGAGGATATCATGGAGATGGAGACAGGCTTTTTGCAGTACACCATGAAACTGCTGGAGACAGAGTATGCCAAAGAACTGAAAATGTTAGGTGTGACACTGCCAAAGGTAGATGAGATCCCGCAGGTCCGTTTTGATAAGGCCAAAGAACTGGTGGCAGAAAAGTATAACCGAAAGATCCGCAATCCATTTGACCTGGAGCCGGAAGAAGAGTCTTTGATCGGTCAGTATTTCAAAGAGGAAATGGATGCAGACTTTGTCTTTGTAACCCATTATCCATCCAAGAAAAGACCATTTTACGCCATGGATGATCCGGAAGATACAAACTATACACTGAGTTTTGACCTTTTGTTCCATGGACTGGAGATTACTACCGGTGGACAGAGAATCCACGATTACTCGACACTGGTAGACAAGATTGCAGACCGGGGCATGACCCAGGAGGGAATGGAGCAGTACATGATGATCTTCAAACACGGTATGCCGCCTCATGGAGGACTGGGAATTGGTCTGGAACGCTTGACAATGAAGATACTGGGAGAGGATAATGTAAGAGAAACAACCCTGTTCCCAAGAGATCTTAGCAGATTAGAGCCGTAAGGGCAGCAGAGGAAGGAGAACAAAAATGGCAAATGTAATTAGTGATGAAACTATAGAGTATGTGGGAATTCTGGCAAAACTGGAATTGAATGAAGAAGAAAAAGAGCAGGCAAAAAAAGATATGGGCAGTATGCTAGACTATATCGACAAGTTAAATGAACTGGACACAGAGGGCGTGGAACCTATGTCTCATGTTTTCCCGGTGCAGAATGTATTCAGAGAAGATGTAGTAGCCAACGGAGACGACCGTGACAATATGCTTGCCAACGCACCAGAGAAAAAAGACGGAACTTACATGGTACCGAAGACATTTGACTGATAAGGGAGGACGAAACAATGAGTTTGATGAGTTTGACAGCGGTAGAGCTGGCAAAGAAAATAAAGGCCGGAGAGACCACCGCCGTAGAGGCAGCCAAAGACGCTCTGGCGCAGATCAAGGAAAAAGAAGAGAGTATCCACAGTTATGTAACTGTATTGGATGAAGCACAGATATTGGAAAAAGCAGGGGAAGTACAGAAAAAAATCCAGGCAGGAGAACTGACAGGGCCTCTGGCCGGCGTGCCGGTGGCCATCAAGGACAATATGTGTACCGAAGGGATCCTGACTACATGCAGTTCCAAGATCCTGGGTAACTTTGTACCGACTTATTCATCTGAGGCAGTGAAAAAACTGGAAGAAGCCGGTGTTGTGCTGATCGGTAAGACCAACATGGACGAATTTGCCATGGGAAGCACCACAGAGACTTCCGCTTACGGAGTTACAAGAAACCCTTACAATACAGATCATGTCCCGGGAGGATCTTCCGGTGGTTCCTGCGCCGCAGTGGCCGCTGAAGAATGTTCTTTTGCCCTGGGTTCCGATACCGGTGGTTCCATCCGCCAGCCAAGTTCTTTCTGTGGCGTTACCGGCATCAAGCCGACTTACGGAACTGTATCTCGTTACGGTCTGATCGCCTACGGTTCTTCTCTGGATCAGATCGGACCGGTTGCCAAAGATGTGACAGACTGTGCCACAATCCTGGAAGCCATTTCATCCTATGATAAAAAGGACAGCACTTCCGTACAGAGAAAGGATCTGGACTTTACTTCTGCACTTGTAAAGGATGTAAAGGGAATGAAGATCGGTATTCCAAAAGACTACTTTGGAGAGGGACTGGATCCACAGGTAAAAGAGGCTGTCTTGAAGGCAGCGAAAGTACTGGAAGAGCAGGGAGCCATCGTTGAGGAATTTGATCTGAGCCTGGTGGAATATGCGATTCCTGCCTATTATGTCATTGCATCGGCAGAGGCAAGTTCCAACTTATCCCGTTTTGACGGAGTAAAATACGGCTACCGTACCAAAGAATATGAAGGCCTTCACAATATGTATAAAAAGACCCGTTCCGAGGGATTTGGCCCGGAAGTAAAACGAAGGATCATGCTGGGATCTTTTGTGCTCAGCAGTGGTTATTATGATGCTTATTACCTGAAAGCACTCCGAACCAAGGCACTGATCAAAAAGGCATTTGACGAAGCTTTCAGCAAATATGATGTGATCCTGTCACCGGCAGCTCCTACGACAGCGCCAAAGATCGGAGAAAGCCTGAAAGATCCGATCAAGATGTACCTGGGAGACATTTACACGATTTCTGTGAATCTGGCCGGTCTGCCGGGTATGACCGTGCCATGCGGCAAAGATGACAAAGGCCTGCCAATCGGTGTGCAGCTGATCGGCGATTGTTTCCAGGAGAAAAAAATTATAAAGGCCGCTTACACCTATGAACAGTGTGCCGGAAAGGAGCGTGACTAAGATGGCTAAACAATATGAAACCGTGGTCGGACTGGAGGTCCATGTAGAACTGGCAACGAAAACAAAGATTTTCTGCGGATGTTCCACCGCGTTTGGCGGCGCTCCCAACACCCATACCTGTCCCGTATGTACAGGCATGCCGGGATCCCTTCCGGTATTGAACAAGCAGGTGGTAGAGTATGCCATGGCAGTGGGCCTGGCATTGAACTGTGATATAAACCAGTATTGTAAATTTGATCGAAAAAACTATTTTTACCCGGATAACCCTCAGAACTACCAGATTTCCCAGCTGTATCTGCCGATCTGCATTAACGGAAGTGTAGAGATCGAGACAGCCGGCGGCAAAAAGAGTGTGGGGATCCATGAGATCCATATGGAAGAAGATGCCGGAAAACTGGTGCATGACGACTGGGCAGACTGCTCTCTGGTGGACTATAACCGTTCCGGTGTGCCGTTGATCGAGATTGTGTCTGAGCCGGATATGCGCAGTGCCGATGAGGTCATTGCCTATCTGGAAAAACTCCGCACCACCATTCAGTACCTGGGAGCTTCTGACTGTAAGTTGAACGAAGGCTCTATGCGTGCGGATGTCAACCTTTCTGTCAGAGAGGTGGGGGCTGCTGAGTTTGGAACCCGTACCGAGATGAAGAACCTGAACTCCTTTAAGGCCATTGCCAGAGCCATTGAGGGAGAGCGGGCAAGACAGATCGAACTGCTGGAAGATGGCAAAGAGGTAATACAGGAGACAAGACGATGGGATGACAACAAAGAGTATTCCTATGCCATGCGTTCCAAAGAGGATGCCCAGGATTACCGTTACTTCCCGGATCCGGATCTGGTGCCGGTCGTTATCAGTGATGAGTGGATCAAGGAGATAAAAGATGCGGAACCGGAGTTTGCAGAGGAAAAAGCCCTTCGTTATAAAAAACAGTTTGATATACCGGAGTATGATATTTCTATCATCACAGCCAGCAAGACACTGGCAGATCTTTTCGAAAAGACCGAGGCTGTGTGCCACAATCCAAAGAAAGTCAGCAACTGGCTCATGGGCGAGACTATGCGCCTTTTGAAAGAAAAAGAGATGGAACCGGAGGACATTCATTTTTCACCGGAGCATCTGGCACAGTTGATCGAACTGGCAGAGGCAGGCACCATCAACTCTACGGTAGCCAAAGAGGTCTTTGAGAAGGTCTTTGAAGAGGACATTGATCCGAAACAGTATGTAGAGGAAAAAGGCCTCGGTACGGTAAATGATGAGGGAGCCCTGCGTTCCACCATTGAAGAGATCGTGGCTGGCAATCCACAGTCTGTAGAGGACTACAAGGCAGGCAAGAAAAAGGCCATCGGCTTTCTGGTAGGACAGACCATGAAGGCTATGCAGGGCAAGGCAAACCCAGGTATGGTAAACAAAATTCTCACCGAGATTCTTGACCAATAACAGGTCATAAGTTATAATTGTATCTATAAGAAGCTACAAAGGAAGTTAGGGGGATACAAGAATGATTGAGATGAGAAGGGAAAAGAGATGGCCTGCGGATATAAGCATGGAGATCCTGTCATTGTACAAGCAGGGCAATGAAAAAGTGGAAAACATTCACCAGCCCATTGATATTACCGATATATCTAATGCGGGGATCGGCTTTAAGAGCAAAGCGGAACTTCCGTTAGATTACTATTTCAACGCATCGATTACGCTGGCGCAGGGAGAGGTTCTTAAATGTGTGGTACATATCATACGGAGAACCAGACCGAAGGAAGATGAGTACCAGTACGGCTGCGAGATTGTTGGAAATTCCTCCATTCTGGAGTATATCATCAATGATTATGCCGCATCGTTGCGAAAGAGGTAAAAGACAAAACCATATACACTTTAGTATGGTGTATATGGTTTTTTTGCGTGTAAATATTTGAAAATAGAAAGGAAAACAGTATGAAACCAGAGATCAGCTGGATCGATGATCCAAGAGTATTTCGTGTGAACCAGATGCCTGCTCACAGTGACCACACTTTTTATGAGTCGGAGGAGGCGTACAGAGAAGGCAGAAGCACTTTGAAACAAATGTTAAACGGAACCTGGAAATTTTCCTATGCGGACCGGGTGGACCAGAGGCAGGCGGACTTTTACAAAGAGGACTATGACGCCTCTGGATGGGACGAGATCCGGGTGCCGGGACATATCGAACTGGCCGGGTATGACCGGATCAAATATGCCAATATCCAGTACCCGTGGGAAGGGCATGAGTACCTCAGACCTCCCTTTGCACCGTCTTCGGAGAACCAGAGAGCGGATGCTTTCAGTGGATCGGATTACTGCCCGGTGGGATCGTACCGGCTGGAGTTTGATGTGGAAGAAGGACTTTGTGGCAAGGATATTTCCCTGTTTTTCGAGGGCGTGGAGCAGGCAGTGTATGTCTGGCTCAATGGTGTGTTTATCGGTTATGGGGAAGATTCTTTTACCCCCACAGAATTTGACTTAAGCGGTGTGATCCGGGAGAAGGGTAATGTGCTGGCGGTCGAAGTATATAAAAAGACGGTGGCGGCGTACCTGGAGGACCAGGACTTCTTCCGTTTCTTCGGTATTTTCCGGGATGTGTATCTGGTGGCGAGACCGGCGGTGCATCTGGAGGATCTGTGGCTTCGTCCTCAGTATGATCCGGCAGAGCAGACCGGTGTGCTGTCTGCCTGCATGGATTTTTCCGGGAAAGAGGGCGGACAGGTAAAATTGACCCTTCTGGATGCTGAGGGCCAGACGGTGGCGGAGAAAGAACAGCCATGGAAGGAAAAGATGGAACTGATCCTGCCGGTACCGGGGAAAGTCAGGGCGTGGAGCCACGGCGATCCGTATCTGTATCGTGTGGAGATCCGGGTGATGGATCCGGATGGCGGACTTACAGAGGTCGTTCCTTATGACATAGGATTCAGAAAGATAGAGATCCGGGACAAGGTGATGAAACTCAATGGAGAGCGGCTTGTTTTCTGTGGTGTGAACCGGCATGAGTGGAGTGCTGACAGCGGCCGGTGCATAGGGGAAAAGGAAAGACAGTGGGATATGGAGTGCTTTAAGAGAAACCATATCAATGCGGTCCGTACCTGCCATTATCCGGATCAGATCCCCTGGTATTATCTGTGTGACAAAGAGGGTATCTACATGATCGCTGAGACCAATCTGGAGACCCACGGTTCCTGGGGCAAGGCGGCTACACTGGATGATACATGGAATGTGCCGGGCAGCGTGCCGGAATGGGAGGCTATGACGTTGGACCGGGCAAAGACTCAGTTTGAGGTTTTGAAAAACCACACGGCGATCCTTATCTGGTCCCTTGGCAATGAATCTTTTGTGGGCGAGACTTTGTGCAAGATGGATCAGTATTACCGAAACCAGGATCCGGACCGTCTGGTGCACTACGAAGGGGTGTTCTGGCAGCCGGAATATAAAAGCCGTATGTCGGATATTGAGAGCCGTATGTATGCCTATCCAAAGGATATACGGGAGTATCTGGAAAAAGAGGCGGACAAACCGTTTATTCTCTGTGAGTACATGCACGATATGGGAAATTCCATGGGCGGTCTGAATACCTACATGAACCTGATCGATGAGTACGATATGTATCAGGGAGGATTTATATGGGATTTCATTGACCAGTCCTTGTTTGTAACGGATCTGGTGACAGGTCAGAAGGTGCTGCGGTATGGGGCAGACTTTGATGACAGGCCGGGGGATTATGAGTTCTCGGGAGATGGAATTGTATTTGGTGACCGACAGGAAAAACCGGCGATGCAGGAGGTAAGATATTATTATGGAAAATATGAAAAATAAATTGCAGCTGATCTTTGGTGACTGGAGCCTGGGTGTAAAAGGAGAAAATTTTCACTATATTTTTTCCTACAAAACCGGTGGACTGGAATCTTTTTATGCCAGGGGAAAAGAGTGGCTTTACCGGACTCCTATGCCGGTTTTCTGGCGGGCGCTGACCGATAATGACAGGGGATGTCATTTTCATGAGACTTCGGGCATCTGGATGTCGGCGGATATGTTTATCCGTGTGAAAGGATTTCATATTTTGGTGGATGATAAAAAAGTGGATGACTTTTTTGCCCCGGGAAACAATGGATATAGCCAGGATGAATACGGAAAAAAAGTGGAGATAGAATATGAGTATGAGACCATTACCAACCCGGCGGCGAAAGTAACCATCGCTTATACGGTGGAGCAAGGCGGTGTCATGACGGTGAAGGCGGTGTATCATGGCGTCAAGGGACTGCCACAGCTGCCTGTGTTTGGTGTCAGGATGATCCTGCCAACTTTGGCGGAGGGATTTACCTACGAAGGACTGTCGGGGGAGACTTATCCGGACCGCCTGGATGGGGGTGTGCCGGGAGTGTATGAAGTGGAAGGACTGCCGGTAACCCCTTATATGCTGCCCCAGGAATGTGGTATGCACAGCCGTACAAAGTGGGTAGAGATACGCCGCCGTACGGAGTTAGATAACCGGAACAAGGAGTGGAAGACCACTACACTCCGGGTGGAGGCAGCAGAAGATGAGATGTACTTTAGCTGTCTGCCATACACGGCGGAAGAACTGGAGAGTGCGACACATCAGGAAGAACTGCCGCTTCCGAGACGGACGGTTCTGTGCGTGTACGGTGCCGTCCGGGGTGTAGGAGGCATTGACAGCTGGGGGGCTGAAGTAGAAGAAGCCTACCGGGTCTCCGGTGAAGAAGACCATACAGTAAGCTTCCGTCTTGTGCCTTAATCATTATAATGACAAGGGATCGATACGATGGCGTTATAGATACCATCCTCTAGTTTGTGGCTGTAAGAGCCATAATACTTGAGGGTGGTATTTTCTACGTTTTTGATGCCGTATCCGTGGTCCAGAGTAGGTTCTTTTCCATGAAGTGCGCTGTGGAGCAGGGCATCGGTAGTGTTTTCAATGTGAACGATAAATTCCTGGCTGGTGGTAAAAAGCTGGACAGAGATCTGTCTTGGCTCAGGAGCCTGAATCTTCCGGCAGGCATTGAGTGCGTTGTCTAAAAGGTTGCCCAGGATGATGCTCAAGTCGTAGTCCCGGATCAGAATCTGGTTCTGCTGGATCCGTATGTCGGTGCGGAACTGGATGCCTTCCTCCTCGGCCAGAGAGGAATAGTTGCTGATAAAGGAGTCGATCACCAGGTTACCCGTATTGGTAGCGATGTAAGTCTGCTCCAGATCGGTAATGGAATCATTCAGGTAAGGAATGACGGCGTCATAATCTTTTTGTTCCATACATTTTTGCAGGAAGAAGAAATGTTTCTTGGTATCGTGGATCAAGCGTCTTGTATCCCGGTAGGAAGTAGAGATCTGCTGGTATTTCTCAATCTGATACCGCAGCTGGTGGCGCAGGTTGCTCTCGATCTGCTGAAGTTCCGTCAGTTTCAGGACGCTTTGCAACAGGAAAAAGTTAGCCAGGTTGGCGATCAGAATACCACTCATACCGAGAAGACTTATTTGGACCTGCAGTGGACTCCGGTCAGCCTGGACTGGAATCGTCAGAAGCAGGATTATAGATAAGATGGGCATGATCAGTACCAGCAAAGTATATTTAATGGACGGAATGTGGCCGGGTCTTTTGTATAAAAGCATGGTGATATTGAGGAAGATAAACAGGACAATCTTGGAACATACCGAACCATTGACCGGATCGTTCAGAAGAGCGTCACTCATATACCCAGGCATCATGCTAAACAGTGCATAGACTACAAATTCTGACAGGGAGGCATAGGCCTGAAAAGAAAAAGTAATAAAAAAGCGGTAGCGCATCCTTCCTTTGTGGAGAAATGTCAGAGCAAAGGTAAGGACAAAACTCATAAGAAGAGTCAGCTGTGTATGCCATTGCTCCGGAATGAACAGATGGCAGTATAACAAAAGTTCGTTCAGGACGAAGGCACCAAAGTACAAAACGACAGGAATGTTTTTTTTGCGTTCTTCCATAAAGTGCCGCAGGTAGATAAAGAGGATAGCCAGGTCAAAAAGACTGCTTACCACATTGAGAATAATATTCATAAGTATTTCTCCTTTTCATTAACGCAGATTCCGGATGATCAGAAGTTGTTCGTTAAATAGTTTCCTTAGATCATTTTCTTTGCGGCGGCTCAGTGGGATTATGTCATGATTTCCCATCACCAGCTCGCTTTTTCGTATGTAATGGAGATGTTTTATATTGATTATGTGGCTTCGGCAGCAGCGGAAGAAACCATAATCTTTTAGTTGATTCTCCCAGTCGGACATCCGGCCGGTGGCACGTAGTTCACTTTCTTTTCCCACAAAGCGGGTCAGATATCGTCTGGCATCCAGACATTCAATATAATAGATATCATCCGTGTGGATGAGGTGTTTTTTCTCCTCATCAGGAAGCACCACCTGGATAGATTGGGATTGCTGGTAATCTTCGATAAAGCGGCTTACTTCCTGCATAAATTCTTCTTTCTTAAAAGGTTTGGATATGTACTGGAAAGCCTGTACGGAAAAACTGTCCTTCATGTATTGAGGATAGGCACTGACAAAGATGATATGCAGATCCCTGTCCGGCAGTCCCCGGAGATGTTCTGCCAGATCAATGCCATTAAACAGGGGCATTTCAACATCCAGAAAAAGTGCGTGGAGCATATGGGGTTTTTGGTAATCTCTCAGTAGTTTTAATCCGTCGGTGTAAGAATGAATCTCAAAATGGATATTGTGTGTTGCTTCGTATTCGTGAAGCAGATCTTCAATCTTCTTTACCTCATCGGCTTCATCATCACAAATCCCTACTTTGTATGTTATCATGTGTATCTCCTTTCGTTGTGAAAAGTCCCATAAGCCAGCTGAAGACAGCGATAAAAACGCAGACGGCTACAGCCGGGTAGATGGTATCAAGTCCGAACCACCAGGAAAGGGCAAAGATTGCCAGACAGATACAAGATGCCAGGCGGCGGTGCCATGCCTGGTGTTTTTTTTGCTCTTTTGTAAATTCTCTTGTGACACTGACGCTGTCTTTTATAAAGAAGATCACCAGGCAGCAGGCCAGTGTAATGAAAAACCATGCTGTGTCGGGAATCTGATGACGCAGACTAAACAGGCCGAATGCGGCAAAAAAACATAAGTAAGAAAACAGAGTGCACAAAAGTCTGGAAGGGGCATGGATCCCTCCGCAGCAGCTCTTTAGAGAAAAGAGGACCAGGGTATACAAAATACCAAAAAGCGGATATCCAAGCAGCAGTCCAAACAGAAATGTCGTTACAAAGTAAACAACTAACTCCAGCAGATAGTCCAGACAGTATAGATAGGCGTCGTATTGGTTGTCCTCGATGGATCCGTTCCGGACCATGCACCGGGTAAGAAAAGCAGCCAGTTTATAAGATAGATACATAGGCATCCCTCCCTCATATAAATTGAATTTATTATAACATAAACAAGTGGAAAAATTAATAAAAAAGTTATAAATCGTCGCAAATGTGTCAAATGTGTGTCAAAACGGCCAAATGAATTACCACTCATCGCAAATATCATACCATTCGCTCCAAAACCCCCAAAAGTTATAATTTATGTGTTATGATGATTCCAAGAAAGGAGGTAAAGGGATATGAGACAGAAAATGAAAACAGTCTGCCAGATTCTGGCAGCACTGGCAATCGCAGTTGCACCTGGCGCAGCACAGAATTGCCGCACATTATTCTTTGAGGAAAAAGCACCGGAAAATCTGGATGCCCTCATGAAGAAACATAGCAACTAAGAGTACATCAAAGTGGTAAGAGAAAGGGAGAGTCGATATGTTGGAAAAGAATGATCTGGCAGGAGACTCCTTGAAAATTGTACCACGGCAGTATCTCCCCCTGATTTCAAGGGGGGAGTTATTGCGTAAAGAGACTTTCGGTTCTACCGGAAAGTGTCTTGAGGTATATTGGAGCAAGGAGGATTACATGCGGTCTATGTATTCTTTGTGGTACTATCGAAAAAAATATTATGGAGTGACACCAGCGGATAAACGATGTTCCTTCGATACGATGAAAGGCCAGGACGATCAAACAGGCTATGAGCGTATTTTTGGCATCCGGAATCTGACGGAAACAAGACTGGTGGAAATTTACCGTGAAATGATGGAATATGAACCGGTGTGGCTGATCTTGCAGCCAAGCATCGCAGAACTTTTGTGCATTGTGAAGCATAAACATCATCTTCCGTGGATCCCATCTCTCCGCTATGTAGAGATGACAGGTGAGGAATTGTCAGGAAGTTTGAAGAGACAGATGATACGGAGCTTTCGATGTCTGGTGGCCAACCGTTACAGTTCCACAGAGGTAAACTGCATTGCGTATGAGTGTCCTTACGGCAACCTTCATTGCATGGAGGACAATGTGAGGGTAGAAATTATAGATGAATATGGAAGGTATATGAAGGAAGGGCAGTGCGGCAGGATCTATGTCAGCACTATGCACAACCGGGTGATGCCTTTTGAAGAGTACGGAATCGGAGATCTGGGAAGTCTGGAAAAGAGCCGCTGCCAATGTGGCAATCATGGGAAAATACTGCACCTGAAGAAAGGGCGCAGTGCCAGATGGGTAGACATGAGAAATGGAGAGCCTGTGACACCATATGTATTTGCTAATGCAGTAAATGGTGTAAATCGCAAATTTAAAAACTGTATTTGCCAGTTTCAGGTAATACAAAGGGATTATGACGATTTTCTTGTGAACCTGTCATTAAATGAAGAACCGGCTCACTTGCAGGATGAATTTAAGAAAGGGATAGGCTATGATGCATTGAAAAAAGCCAGGTATGAGTTTGTCATGTCAGAGCATTTGTTCCCGGAACTCGAAGAAAAGAACAGTTATTTCTGTAGTGAAATAAAAAAGAAACAAAGGTGGTGGCAGCTGCCGTTTAGGCGGTTTCGTTACAGGCTGCTACGGGTGTAAGGAAAGGAGTAGTTAAGATACATGAAGAAAATTTTTTATTTATTAACAATGGTGATGGCAGTTGCTGGTGGCAGCCTGACTGTCAGAGCACAGGCCGTTTATCCGTCGGCAAAAACACCTACTAACTCTTTTGCAAAACTGGTGGCAGAGGATAATGTGGGTGATGTGTATGAAAAGGTTACAGTAAACCTCGATAAAGGTACTGTTTATGCGGACGGTGAGAAAACCTCCCTGCGCAAAGTTCTTCATTGTTCGAAGAAGAAGGAGGAGCAGTACCTGGAAAAGAGTGCCAGTGGCTTTGAGAAGAGTGTAGAGAACCAGACTGTATGTGAGGTAGAGAAAACATCTGCATCCAAGGTGGAAATCACAAATAATTTTCAAACAAAACGAATCATTGCGGCAGTGACAGAACTGCCACAGACATATGGTGCGGAAAAAAGCGCCAAAGGTGAGACAGCCTACATATTGAAATATGCTACAGAGGAGGAAACACAAGAGGCATATGATAAGCTGGTAAAGGCGTATGGAGAGGATAAGATTTTTTATGATAGAGTGTATGAGGCAGATGAGCTCGTTGAGAATCCAGGAGCTACGGAAGCAAAGCCAGATGTGGTATATACTCGCCAGTTATATGTAGATCCGGCTAAGACACTGGGATTGTATAATATAAATCAACAAATTAATAAGTCTGGATACAAGCAGAATAAGGTGACAGTTGCGGTGCTGGATTCAGGACTTATTTATTATACGAATCCGTCTTGCGAAATAGGAAGAAAATTAAGAGATAAGTTTAATCCTCAGATAAATTATGTGTTTAGCAATGCGAAAAACACGAGGGACACGATGGGACATGGAACAATGGTCAGTTCTGTTATAGCATATAACACACCAGACAATGTCCAGTATGGTGTGTTTAAGGTTATGGATGCAAATAATAAAATTGATGATGCCGCTGTTTATGCAGCATTGGAACAGGTATATGCACTGGATATTGATGTTGTGAATTGTAGTTTTTCTCTTACATTGTCAAAAGATACGGCTGACAGAGAAAAACAAAAAAAGAAACAATGTTATGATTCTATCCTGAAAAAATTATATGAAAAAGGAGTCATTATTTGTTGTGCGGCAGGAAATACAAGCGGAAGTGACAAGGACGCGGATGACCACTACCCAGCAACCAGTCCATATACATTGTCTGTATCTGCATTGGATGTGGGATTGCCGGCAACTAATTTCCCGAAAATATCAGAAATATCGTGTACAGGATCGACGGTGGATTACTCTGCGGTGGGGGTTAATGTATATGTATATACAAAGGATGGTGAGGAAAAAGGAGCAGCAGGCACATCCATTGCATCCCCTATTGTAGCATCTGAGTTTGCTATCTTGAAAACTTGTAACGATACTTTTATGACGGTATCGCAAATGAGAGAGTATTATGATTTGCAATTAGAACCGGATTCTACATCTGGCGTAGATAAAAAGGCTTTTGGACGAGGATTCTTCGATTTGTCGGGTAGAGATTTGTGTACGGAAAATCATGCCAGATGTTGCGGTTTGTGGTATTATGATAGTGAAACAGGAGATGTGGGAAAACAGCATAAGATGACAATTGATCTTAATGGTGGATTTGGCTATGGTTATGTGAGCAGCAGCAATGTGGCTACGACCAGAGTTTATACAAGAAATTTTGTGTGTGGTCAAGAACGGTATTTTGCGTCTGCATATGGTTATCAGTCTGGTGATTCCAATGGATGGATAGGGTTTGGAAATACAGGAAGCAGCCGGGGCAGTGGAACGCTGACAGATCCATATAGACCATATCGGGAAGGATATATATTTGCAGGATGGAAGTGCTCTGGATATGGGGCTATTAACAAGAGAATTATTCAGCAGGGAGGGAAGTATACAGAGGCCTGGAGTTATAATGGGGCAGACAATGAAAATATAACCATTACAGCTCAGTGGGTTCCTAAAAATCTGTATAATGTATTAAATGTTAATCTAAATGGAGGTAGAATGTACAGGGGATCACAAATAGTAACAGGTGCTTTTAATATTAACTACAAACCAGAAGAATATCGAGCTATTTGCGATAGTAAAACACCATCATTTTATGATGATTCGATTATTGGAGAACCAGTTAGAACTGGATACAAGTTTGATTGCTGGTGGGTAGCCAGAGGAAACGGGAAGGTAGAAAAAATTTTAGGAATAAATCAAAATGCTTATTTTACCAATGAATTTTACGGTTATTGTGAGTCTGTTGGTGCATTTGCTTATATGACAACGGATAGAAATGAACAGGGAGCGAGTATAATTGCAGAATGGATAGCAAATACATACACGGTAAATTTAAAGATTAGTCAGACTGCTTCAGTAAAAACAGGAACGGCTACATTTGATGAAAAATACGGTGATTTACTAAGTTACACACCGGTCAAAGAAGGCTATGAGTTCCAAGGCTGGTATACATCATTAGATGGTGGAAAGCAAGTGCTTCCAACAACTAAAATGACTATACCATGGGATCATTCATTATATGCCCATTGGAAGAAAAAATAGTAAGGTGTTCAGAATGTGAAAGGGGTAACGATTATGAAAAAAATTTTATGGAGCATATTTATTTTGTGCATGCTGGCAGGTACAGGCGGAGCCTGTGCCTTGGTGGCGCAGGCTCAGACAACGGCAGAAGAAGGATGTACCGTCAAATTATATGGAGATGATCAGCTTCTTGAGACCAAGTGGTATAAGTGGGGGGAAAAGATAGAACTGCCAGAATATTACCAGCGTGATTATATAAAAGATGGCAGTGAAGTGAAGACGGAGACAATATACATCAGGGAATGGAAGTGGCAGGATAGCAAAGGTAGTATTTCTTGTGCCGTAGACAGGGATCCACAATTGACGGTATCCAAAGAACTTTCGTTAACAGAGAATGGCGAGATAGAGGTAAAAGGCTATAGCAGGGTTGACAGTGCCTATATAAATCAGGCAAAGGTACTGGTTAAATTCTGCGTAGGAGGAGAAATTGTAAAGACGGCATGGTATGCTCAGGGAGACACAGTGTATCTCCCAAGTGATCTGGCTGGGAAGAATCTGGATACCTGGTGGTATCAGGGAACTTACACAGACAGTGACGGTCAGACCAGAACTCGGCAGGTGTGGGTGGTATGGAAGTTTGGAGCGTCTGTTTTGCCAAGAGGAATATATGAACGCACATTTCATGTAGCTTACAAAAAGGAGGAAGACACGACGACAGAGACACCGAAAACATCTACAGGAGTGTTCAGTCCAACAAAGCGAATTGAAAAAGAGGATAAAACGCCACCGGTGATCAAAAACATCAAGAACAAAAAGAAATATAAAAAAAGCAAAGTAACCGTGTATGTGAAGGACAATGATGAACTATATAAAGTGACCGTGAATGGCAAAAAAGTAAAGTTAAAGAAAACAAAGAAAGGTAAATATAAAGGATATTACCAGTTTACCCTGAAAAGAAAAAAGAAAACGAAAAAGTATAAGATTACAGCCATGGATATAACGGATAATCGGACTACAAAAACAATTTGGATCTGTAAAAAGAAAAAGTGAGTCGGAACCAATATGACGAAGTCATATTGGTTCCGACGACCTGCCGCCGAGCAAAAGCGAGGGGGCAACATATATTATGCGAGGGGGAGATGAAACTATGAAGCAGATTATGAAAAGGGGACTGAAGTTGTTCCTGATACTGTGCCTTTTGGTGGAAAGTTTTTCAACGGCTGTGGCAGTCAAGGCAGAAGAAACGGCAGACAAGGGACGCATGGTAAAGATATATGTGGATAATACGGTAATTGAGTCTAAATGGTACAATTATGGCGAAAGAATTCAGTTGCCAAAATATTATGAAAAAGCAGTAACCGAAGAGGGTACGGGAGAGGATGGCGAGAAAATATATTGGACGAACAAAAAGGTATCTTTCATTCATGAATGGAAGTGGATTGTAAACGTAGAGTATCAAACAGCAGTCGATCAGACTCCGGAGTTGATATTGACTCCGGATTTTACGCTGGAATCAGATGTGATAAAAATAAGGGGATATACTGGTTATACGGCATCTACGAAAGACGATGATAAAAAGATCACAGTAAGATTTCATATAAATAAATCTTGTACAGAAGAAAGAATCTATGAGCCCGGCACAAAAGTAATGTTTCCGGATTGTTATCAGGGGAAATGGATCGAAAAGTGGCAGTATGCATTAAATAAAAATTCCACATGGTCGCCTTCGTGGTCACAAAAGGATACTGATCAGGTTAAGACCGTATATGGAATCCCGGATATTGTGCTGACAAAGGACCGAACTGTGTGGGACTTTTATGGCTATACAAAAGGGTATGTATCGGGAATAAAACTTGAACCACTCCTGCCGGAGTCCAAGGAAATTGTGATAATAGACACCACGCCCCCGGTGATCAAAAACATCAAGAACAAAAAGAAGTATAAAAAGAGCAAAGTAACCGTGTATGCCAGTGATGACAATGAGTTGTTCAAAGTAACGGTAAATGGAAAGAAGGTAAAATTAAAGAAAACGAAAACAGGCAAGTATAAAGGATATTATCAGTTTACACTAAAGAGAAAAAAGAAAACAAAGAAGTACAAGATTACTGCCTGGGATCCATGGGATAACCACACCACAAAGACTATTTGGATCTGTAAGAAGAAATAAACAGGATTGTTGACAATTGATAATTTTCATAATAAAATATTTTCAATACACAAATATGAAAAACTGTGTATTGAAAGTTGGTGAATGATGAATAGAACAGAAAAATTGAAAAGCATATTTAAAGACGGTAATGAAATTGCAAAAACCTGTGATGTAAAACAGTTGGGGTTCAGTAATGATGAAATTGCAAGGCTTTGTAATGAGGGCATTTTAACTAGAATAAAACATGGATATTATTCACTTGGTGACAGACTGATTTCAGACGAGCAAGTTATATCCACATTGCTTCCCGATGTTATTTTATGTCTTGAAACAGCACTTTTTTATCATGGGTACAGCGATTATGCTCCAAGAACATGGAATATTGCGGTTCCACGAACATTTTCAAGAACGAAATTGAAATTTGATTCGTTGTTTATTAAGACTAAATTTGTTCAAACTGATTTATTTGAGCTTGGAAAGACGAAAATGCAAATTAATGGTTTTGAACTTAATGTTTATGATAAAGAACGCACAATTTGCGATTGTTTTAAATACAAAAACCAGATTGACAGAGAAATTTTTAATAAGGCAGTTAACGCTTATATTGCAGACGATAAAAAGAATCTTGCTAATCTTTCTAATTACTCAAAGCAAATGAGGGTTTATAAAAAGGTTGCTGAGATAATGGAGGTGTTGTTAAATGGCTGATAAGGCGGCATCTGTATTAACAAAATTGAAAAATAAGGCGAAAGAGAGTGGCAGGAGTTACCAGCTTTGTTTACAATTATTTTGCCAGGAAGAATTTTTAAGACGACTTGAAAATTCAAGATATGCAAACAATTTTGTCCTCAAGGGCGGCTTGTTTATTTATACACTTACAGAGTTTGAAAGCAGAGTAACAATGGATATTGATTTTTTGTTACAACGCTTGCCAAATACACCTCAACAGTTGAAAACTGTTATTGAGGAAATTATTTTAACGGACACGGGTAATGATTACATATCATTTGAAGTGAGAAACATTCAGCCAATAGCAGTTACAAAGAAATACGCAGGCATCACTGCTTCGTTGATGGCTAAAATAAAAAATACAAAAACGCCAATAAACATTGATTTTGGTGTAGGGGATGTAATTATTCCGCGGCAGGAAAAACGAGCAATTCCAACTCAACTTGCAGAATTCGAAAAACCTGTTGTGAACACGTATTCACTTGAAACAACCATTGCAGAAAAGATTGATGCTATTCTTGACTTGATGGAATATTCAAGTAGAATGAAAGATTATTATGATATTTATTATCTTTCAAAGCATTTTGAATTTGATAGTGAAATATTATCCGAGGCTATGAGAAAGACATTTGCAAACAGAAATCACAGTTTTTCAAAGGAACAATTTGACCAAGTGATGCAGTTTGATACAAATCCTGAAATGAAAAAGAAATGGCATTTTTTCGCAAGAAAAATTAATATTAATGATATTGATTTTGAAGAAGTGATGAGAGAGATTAAGGAGTTTTTAGAAGAATCTTTCATAAAAAGTTGTTAAAAGAGCGTTAGACATGGGGAAAACAAACTATTCCGAAATTAGAGGCTGTTATAGCGTAAGGCTATAACAGCCTCTAATTGTTTTATATTAGACAAAATAAAAAAAGGAGCGTATTATTTAATTCATACTAAACAGATGGGAAAACAATAGACAAAACGGGGGAGGCGCATAAGAATGAATCTTAAATTATATAAGCCAGATATTTTTAAAGAAAATACAGCAGAGGATTACCTGCGGTATGCGTTGGAGACATCCAATTGGATCGAGAGTTTTCAGGTGCCGGCAGAAGAAGGTAAGTATTGGCACCGGTCTCCGGAAGCAGAGGACGATGAGTTCATTCATGTACCTTTCTTTGGAGAGAGATGTTTGTACTGCGGTGCTGCCGGACTGGGACTGTATTATCTTCGTGTGTACGATGTCACAGGAGATAAGAAGTACCTGGATGAGGCAGTGGCTGCGGCGGACTACCTTATAGCTACTGATGAGGGAACTTCTTTTTATGAAAAAACGAGAAATTCCGAAATCGGCGGAGTGTTGAAAGTGCCTGGCTGGGCGTTGGGAATTTACAACGGACCCACAGGAGAAGGACTTTTTTATGACCGGCTGTATGAGCGTGTGCCGGATGAAAAATATGTGACTATGATCCGCAAAATAGCAGACGATCTGCTGGAAGTGGCATATGAGGAACCGGCCGGACTGCGCTGGAGTGATCAGAGCGATCTGGTAGCAGACGGTGGATTTGTTATGTACCTGATCCTGGCATATAAAAGAACGAAGGAAGAACGGTATCTGGAGGCTGCAAAAAAGGCGGCAGACTATATTGCGGAGGGGACCATTGAACTGGACAATGGCGGTGTGCGCTGGCAGTTAATGGACCTGAGGCTTCTCGGCTTTGGAGAGGGGGATTTCTTCCCGAACTTTGCTCATGGAACAGCGGGGATCGCCTGGATGTTTGCTACTTTGTACAAAGAGTCCAAAGTAGAGCGGTATCTGGATCTGGCAAAGCGTGCCGTTGTATATCTCCAGTCCATTGCAGTGGGAGATGAAAGCGGAACCCTGATCCCATACCTTGATAATCCAAAGACAGGGCCGACCTGGGACAAGTATTATCTCAGCACCTGCCACGGACCGGTAGGAACGACTTTGGTCTTTAGAATGTTATATGAACTGACGGGAGAACAAGAGTATCTGGACTGGATCAAACGACTGGCAAGAGGAATCATCCGTGCCGGAGCACCGGAGAAAAACTCCTGGGGCTACTGGGCAAGCAACTGCCAGTGCTGCGGAGCGCCCGGAGTGCTGGAACACTTTGTATCTGTGTATGAATTGACTGGAGAAGAAGAGTTCTTAGAGTATGCAAAAAGGACAGCGGATGTGCTGGTAGGAGACTCCCAGTTATTAGACGGAAAACGCCGCTGGATGAGTGCATGGAATCGTCCGACGCCGGAAGTAGTAAAAAGTTTTACTGGTTTTTATGTAGGATCGGCAGGAGGTTCATCTTCCCTTTTGAAACTTTACAGTGCCTTAGAGAACAAACCATTTACGGACATTTTTGAATATATATACTTTGATTGAGAAAAGAGGAGATAGACATGGCAAATATACATCATTCTATTTCTGAACTGGTGGGTCGTACACCGCTGGTTGAGTTTGATAATTATGAAAAAGAACTGGGGCTGGAGGCTCACTTACTGGGAAAACTGGAATATTTCAATCCGTCGGGAAGCGTCAAAGACCGCGCGGCGCTGAATATGATCGTGGAGGCAGAAAAGCGGGGCGATCTGAAGCCGGGAGATACGATCCTTGACTTTACCAGCGGCAATACCGGCATCGCCACAGCGGCGTTTGCCAATGCCAGAGGTTATAAATACGCTGTTGTGATCCAGCCGGGAGTATCCAGAGAGAGAACGCTGATCCTGAATGCTTATGGTGTTACACTGCTGCAAGCTTCAGATGTGCCTGGATTTGCAGAGATGCTGGCAAACGGCGGCCTTACGATGAAGAAACTGAAACCGATCATGGAGGCATATGCCAAGGAGCATGGTTATTATTACATAGATCAGGGAAACAACCAGGACAACCCGGATGTGCATTATGGATTTACCGGTCCGGAGATCTGGGAGGACACAGACGGAAAAGTGGATTATGTGGTGGCGCTGGTAGGAACCGGCGGTACACTGGCAGGATTGTCCAGATATTTCCGGGAAAAAAATCCGGATATCAAGATCATTGGTGCCCAGCCGGCAGAGGTGTCCAGAAGAACACCGGAGCATCCGGATCCTAATGTAATTGATGGTGTACTGGCATTTCACGGTGTAAAAACCCTGCCGGCATTCTGGGATGAGGATCATATCCCATATGATGAATGTCTGGATGTAGTGGCGGAAGACGCTTATGCGGCAGGAAGAAAACTAGTGCAGACAGATGGAATTTTCCTGGGACAGTCAGCGGGAGCCGCTCTTTGGACGGCTACACAGATTGCCAAAAGACCAGAAGCAAAGGAAAAAAATATCGCTATTATTCTGGCGGATAACGCTTTTAAATATTTATCAACCAATATGTATAAGTAGCAGGTGAGGGGCAACACATATTACACAAGGGAGGTCTTACTTTGAGTTCCTATTTAGAAACAGCCCAGGCGGCTATGAATTTTATCAATACGAGAAAAAAACAGGGTCCGGAGGGAATTTACTGGTCGCTGCAGGATGCGGCAGAGGGAAGAAAGATTTATTATGATGAGATCTGTATGTATGCCGGAGCCTCGGGAATTATATGCTTTCTTCTGGGACTGTATGATGCGGCGAAAGATGAGTCCTATCTGGAAGAGGCCGAAGAAGCGGCCAAGTATATTATATACCGGTGGCATCATGACCGGAGTCTGAAACGGAATTTTTCCCAGTATGCCTTTTCCAGCGGCTGGAGCGGTGTAGGATTTGCATTGACCAGACTATATCTGGCAACAGGGAAACAAGAGTATGAAGAGGCCGTGGCATCCATCATAGAGCAGGCACAGAAAGATGCTAAGCCGGGAGCAGGAGGCCTTGGTTACAGCTGGTCCAGTTTCCCGGGAATCGTAGGGGATGCCGGTACGGTGTTATTCCTGCTTTTTGCGGCAGATACATATAAGAGAGAAGACTGGAAGCAGTTTGCCATTGAAAGTGGAAAAAACTTTTTCGGACAGAGAAGAGAAGCAGGGAATGGCAAATACTGGTATCAGGGCGTTGACCCGGCCTACTTTGGTGCGAAGGATGATTATATCGATCCGAATTTCCCCATGGGAACAGCAGGAATCGGATTTACATTGCTGAAGTTATATGAAGCAAGCGGCGACAAGGAGTTTTGGCAGATGGCACAGGGCGTGCCGGAATTTATGGATTCCGTAGCGGTAAAGATCCGTCTGGGACGGCTTTTGCCTCACGGACTTCCGGACCGCGGAAATCTGTTCTACCTGGGGTATTGTCATGGCCCGGCGGGAACCAATCGCTTTTTGTATGAACTTTATAAACAAACGGACGACGAGATTTACAAAAAGCGTATCGATGAACTTGTGCAGGGAGTTCGCGATATGGGGGCACCGAAGGAGAGAAGTGAAGGTTTTTGGAATACGGATAATATCTGCTGTGGTACGGCAGGTTTGTTGAATATGTATCTGGGATTGTGGGCTGCTTTTGGAGAGGATGTCTACTATCAGGAAGCCTTAAAGTGCGGTGAAGTGCTTTTGAAAGATGCCGAATTTTCTACGGAAAATGGTGTGGAAACGGCCAGATGGCCTTTCGCGCTGGACCGGGTCAGCCCGGATCAGCTGTCTACACCGATTGGATGTTTTGACGGAGCGGCCGGTATCGGATTGGCGTTGCTGCAGTTGTATCAGGCGGAAAAAGGTCAGTTCCATACCGTGCGCATGATCGATGATCCTTTCCCGGAAGAAAAATTAGGATAAAGAATGGAGGATAAAGATGAGTGAAGTGAAAAAAATAGACCCGGAGAGCCGGGATTATGACTTGAAAGACATTCAAGTGGATGCAAGATTTACCCAGACTACCAAAGAATTTTTCCTTACCATGGGTGTATATCTGGTATTTGCAGCGTTGATGATCGTGAACCTTTTTGTGGTAGGTGGCGATAATGTGGCAAATTACACTTATGTACTGGGATTCCCGCTGTGGATCTTTAATGAGATCGTGCTGCTGATCGGTTTTGTAGTGGCAGTGATTCTGGTAGCAACTTATGGTTACAAAGATATGGATATTACGCCGCAGGGTAAGATCCATGGGAAAAAGGAGGCGTAAACACACATGAATTTAAGTACAAATCAAAGAATCATAATCGTGGTTGTATTTGCTCTGTATACGATTGCATTGCTGGCATACAGCCTGGTAACGAGAAATTCTATGAAAAAGGGTAAGGGAGATTACTTAAGTAAATTTTATACCGGTGGAAGAAATGGTGGTATTTTGATTACAGCCATGATGGTTTCTGCAGGTGTGGCAGGAGCCGGCGTGTTCATGGGTGTTCCTGGATTTACCTACACCTTTGGTGCCATCTGGATGGTATGCTGCTTCTTCTCCATTGGGTCTAACTTCATGGTGCTTGGTCTTATTGGAAAAAGAGTGGGAATCGTGGCGCGAAGAACCAATTCCAATACATTTGTTGAACTTTTGATGCACCGTTATAACAACAGCAAAGTAGTAGGATGGCTGTGCGGACTTGTGACCTTGTTTTTCCTGGGAGCCTTTGCAGTTTCTACCATCACCGGAGGCGGCCGTATTTTCCAGATCCTGACCGGAGCGGATTATCGAATTGGTCTGGCTATCTTTACAGTGCTGGTTATCATTGCGGCGATTACCGGAGGAATCAAGGGTGTGGCATCCGCTATGGTAATCCAGGGAATCGTTATGACGATCTCGGTGGTACTGCTGTTTGTTATGGGCGTGTCCAGTACGGGGCTGTCTTATACAGATACCATTAAATCACTGGTGCAGACTAACGCAGACTGGTTCGTACCACACGGCATCCAGACCGCAGTTTCCTTTGCGTTTTTGTGGGGAATCACTACATTTACGCTGCCTCATGTAACGATGACAGCCTTGACCTATAAAGATACAGCCACCCTTCACCGGGCCATTAAGATTGGTACAGTTGTAGTAGCAATCTGGCTGATCGGATTGAACGGACTCTGCTTTGTGACAAAATATGTATTTCCGGAAGGAACACTGGCTACACCGGACCTTGCCATTCCGACTCTGGCTGTCAAGGTAATGCCTGCCTGGGCCGCCGGTCTTGTACTGGCAGGTGTGTGTGGTGCCGTGCAGTCTTCGGTAGGAGGCATGGTAGTAAACCTGGCAGGAACCGTAGTAAGTGATATGTACAAAAACCTGATCAATCCAAAGGCAGATCCGGAAAAGGTAAAACGATTTAATGTGGTTATTACCGTGGTAGTGGCACTGGTTATTTTCCTGTTTGCCTGCAACCCACCGCAGCTTTTGGCATCCTTGATCACCTATGCAACCGGTGGCCTGACGGTAGCATTTTTCCACACGGTACTTCTGGGACTGTTCTGGAAACGTGCCAACGAGTATGGAGCCGTGGCAGGAATCCTGAGCGGAATCGCATTATATCTGTTGATAGATAAAGCAGTCATTCCTATTTCCCTGGGATTCAACGCCTGCATTATGGCGACACTGCTGTCTACTGTCATCATGATCGTAGTCAGCCTGGTTACACCAAAATCTCCGTACCGGGTTATTGATACCTGGTTTGGAACAGGAAAGACGATACAAGAGTAATGAAGTAAAGGGAAAAAGTCCAGTCATTCCGAGACGGGTAACGCGTTGCGTTAAAGTCTTGGAATGGACTGGATTTTTTTTGGATGGAGGAAGCAGGGGGAGAAAGATAAATAAAAATGAGGAATGTTACAAAAATATTAAATTTTGGATATTGAGCAATAAGTAATAATCAACATAATCGACAAAAAACGATAAAATATTCTTGCGTATGCATTAGGGGTATGTTACACTAAAGTTATTACAAATAGGGGCTACGGGAGGGAGCGTGATGCATTGGTATAGTAGCGGTAAAATATATTTTATATAGGGAGAGAAAACCATGAGAAAAAAAAGAGTATTAGTAACATTAACTTCTCTGGCGATGGTGGCGAGGTGTCTGCCAATAGTAACAGCTGGAGCAGCCGAGCAAAAAGGGATGCAGAATTACATAGTCAGTACGGCAGCGGTGGAGAGACTTGAGAAAACATATGCGACGACGCATACCATAAGCGGACAGGGTGAGGATCTGTCGCAGAAGCACGACTTGGCGATGGTGGCGCTGACAGCGGACCAGAAAGAAACACTAAAGAAGGATGCAAAAGTAAATTATGTGGAACCGGATGTGATGGTGACGGCGTGTGGATATTACGGTGCCCATGACAAGAAGGTAAAGAAGTACAAAAAGAACACACAAAAACAGGAGTGGAACATGCAGATGATCCACGGAGGAAAAGGAAAGAAATCAGTCAAAAAGAAGATAAAAGTGGCTGTTTTGGACTCGGGTGTGGACGATGGCAATGACCTGGATCTGGCGTATTCGGTAACGCTGGTACCGGGAGAGGAAGAAATGTCTCCGCTGTTTATGGACGGAAGCGGCCATGGAAATGGTGTGGCAGGTCTCATTGCGGCAAAGGATAACAAAGAAGGGATTACAGGAGTGAACCCCAATGCGGAGATTTATTCAATCCGTGTTCTGGATGATGACAACCGGGCACCGTTAAGCCGGATCATCGAAGGAATCTATATGGCCATTGATCAAAAAGTAAATATCATCAACATGAGTTTTGGTGTGAGCCAGTACTCTGAAGCACTGCATCAGGCGGTGAAGGCAGCAGACCGGGCAGGGATTCTGATGGTGGCTGCGGCAGGAAATACAGGAAGCAAGGGTGTCCAGTATCCGGCAGCCTTTGAAGAAGTCATGGCAGTAGGCTCTGTAGATAAGCAGGGCGTTACAGCTGACACCAGTGCCAGAGGAGAGGAGTTGGAAATCGTGGCACTGGGAGAACTGGTAAGGACTACCGGACAGTTAGGTGATGAACTGGTGGCATCCGGAACCAGTCTGGCGGCACCACAGGTGGTAGGAGCGGCCGCCCTTTTGTGGCAGAAAGATCCAGACGCCAGTGCAGATACGATCCGCTATGTATTGAACGCCAGCGCAAACCTTTACGGCGCAAAAGAACAGTATGGCAACGGTCTGCTGGATGTGGAATATGCAAAAAGCCATTACGAAGATATGAAGCAGGCAGGAAGCATAGACCAGAAAGTAGAAGAAACAGATACCGGGCTGTTTGAGGCGAAGACAGAGGAAAACCAGAAACCGGTTGTGGCGTTTGAAGAGACAGGATGTGTGGAAGGAAGCTGGGAAAAGGACGATCATGAAAATATGATCCCGTCAGAAAATACCAATGTCAAAAAAGGAGCACGATACCCTGATGAATGGATTGATACAAAGGGAATGGAGGCAAATCCTTGGTGGCATGGTTTTTATAAGAAGAAGCGAGGTGCTAATCAGGGGCTTAACAATTATATTGCCAGTTATATTTTTATAACAAGAATGGCTAATCAAATAAAAGATGGCGGTACAGCATCCAAACCAGGAGGACTTAGTGGAGTTGCACACAAATCTATCGTAAACGATATAGCTAGAATAGAATGGGAAAAAATTTTCAAAAAAAAGGCATCACCTGGACAGAAAAGGGCATTTGTTTGGGGTATGGCAATCCATAGTTTGACAGATATGTTTTCACACACCGCATATAAAAACGGTGAATATATGTCACATGACAGTGGCCAGGCACATATCAGAGATAAGAGATTTGATCTGGCAATTGCGGCTAAGGATTTAGCAATGAGAAAATATTCCAGTTCACAGCATTACAGTGGAACGGTAAACGAATTTTCGCCAATAAAACAGGCGACATCAGGCTACAAATTTGGTAATATATGCAAATATGTAAAGGAAGTAACAGGAGATGACGCATTAGCATCATCTTATAAGAATTACAACAAAGATCTGCAAACAAAATAATAATAGAGGCAGAGCAGAAAGTATGATCAACTTTTTAATAAAAACAGGGAGTGAAAACTATGAAAAGAATAAAATGGATATGGATATTAGGTGCAATTTTATGTGTTGGCTGTGGAAGTCAAGCAGGAAAAGAACCTGCACAGACATCTACGCCAAGTCCGACACCAACAGAACAGCCGTATGTGGAACCAACTGCTCCACCGGGGGCGGCAACACAGGCGGTGGAAAAAAGAAATGTAACGATACAGGGACACTCATATAAGTATATATTTTATACAGAATATGATGACAGTCTGGCGGTGCTGGCGGCAGGAACAGATGAAAAGACACTGTATATTCCTTCTGAGATAGATGGGAAAGAAGTAACTCGAGTGGGAAAAAGTGATGAGTGGTCTGAGATGGCGTTTAGGTTCGAGCCGGTGATAAATGGTGTCAAGGTATTAAATTATGCTGGACGCTGGGAAGCAACAAAGGATGCCGAGAGAAAAAATCTGGTTATACCAGAAGGCATAGAAATAATATACAATGACACGTTTGAGGAATGTTATTTTAATGATATTGAACTGCCGTCTACTTTGGAAGACATCCAATCACTGGCGTTTGGTTTTTCACATATTCGGGAAGTGACTGTGAAATCAAAGGAAATAAATATTGGCAGGGGAGCGTTTTTGCAATCTACACTCCGAAAGATCCAGTTTCCAAAAGGTTATAAAGGAGTTATAGAGAGAGATGCTTTTGAACAGACAGAATTGGAAAGTTTTGACTGGCCTGATTATAACGATGCCATTGAGAATGGAGAGATTGATATGTCTTGGAAGGATCCGCAATTTCCTTCTTTTAAGAGATGTAAAAATCTGAAGGAGGTTCGATTCCCAGAAAAGCAAAAGTTAATCTATATCAATAGTAAGGCTTTTTTAGGATGTCCTAAGTTGACGAAGTTAACATTCCCGGCGTCTACCAAGAAAGTGGTATATGGTGATAATTATTACGCCAGAAATTACAAGAAGTCACCGGCAGAACTTGTGTTTTTAGGAAAAGATACGGAATTGAAGCCGGGATCAGAAAGTTACTATTTAAAAGATGGTGATGATGACAACAAACATTGGATTATTTCTGTTGGAAAGATTGTGGCACCGAGAAACTCAAAGGCAATTCAAAAAGCAAAGAATGTATGGAAGATAAAAAAATTAACATACGGACAAATGGATGAATTGAATGGTGAATATGAAAATGAGCAGGGATCAGCAAATGAGTTTCATGGAGGCCAAACTGACGTAGATTCCGAAGGAATCAGTTATGAAAAAATGGAGTATCAATATTTGAATTAAATCTAAATATACAGAGATAAGGGGAAGGGGAGCAGAAAGTATGATCAGCTTTTTTTATATGTCAGGGAGGAACCAATATGAATCATCTTCAATGTCTGTTGGAAGACATCTATGCCAACAAGTTTCGATTTATCTGGAATGTCATTCAAATTTCCATTGTATGTATTGTACTGACTTTTATACTGCAGAGTGTAGGTTCTTACACAGATCAGAAAAATAAGCTGCAGCATATGACAGAAGCGGGCGAAATCTATATGTTCAAGGATCATACCACCGATGAACAGATGGATGAATTGTTAAGTGGAACAGAGCAGCAGAAAAAGATCCAGAAACTATATCAGTATGCCCGCAAAGCTTTAGAAAAGGCCGGGGATGGCAAGGAATGGATCGCTGATTCTTCGGAGGCGTTTATGCTGACGGATGAACTGCAGATCAAGTATAAAGATGTGATCCCATTTGACTCCGATCAGGGAGTGGCAGAGGTAAAAAGGGTGGCCGTATCTCCTAATTTTTTCCAGGTGTATAACATTAAGTACGAAGGAGCGTTAAAAGCCGGAGAAAAAGGACTGCCGCCGGTTGTGCTGGGAGATAAGTACCGTTCCTTGTACAAAACAGGTGACACGATCCGGGGAATGGATGGTGAAGATTACCGGGTGACGGGATTTGTGGATCCGGGAGAGTATTACATAGCACCGGGGGAGAGCAGAGATCCTTATTATCTGGATGACTCTATGATCGTACTGGCGGAGACAGATGCCAAAGATGTAGTTTCCATTTTGAAATATTTTCAGGCGATATATGTGACAGGCAGTAAAAAACAGGCAATGCAGGAGATATGCCGGTATGCAGAGAAAAATAAGATCCTGCGGCTTGGTATCAACAATTTTTCATATCAGATGCACGCTATTAAAGTGGATTTAAACAATATTTTGATTCTATACGGAGGCATGGCATTGTTGTTCTTTGCCTTTTGTATCGTGTCCATGACAGGAAGTATTTTACATTTCCTGCTGGAGTTTCGGAAGGAACTGGCGGTACACCGCATGGTAGGTGCGGACGAAAAAAGTGTGATCCTGCGGACCTTGATGCCGTTGTGGACAGCGTATGCAGCAGCGGCGGTTATCCTTGTGGCTGTATGCGGATTCGGGGCAGAAAGTGTGTGTGCCTTTATTATCATGGTGTGCTACATGATTCTTTTGTCTTTTGTACCGGTCCGGATGTTGAGAAAAACCACGATCTGCCAGATGCGTATGGCAGCCTATGAGTAAAGGGGGGAGAAGACCGCCATCATAGGGGCGTCCGGTTCAGGCAAGTCCACTCTGCTGAATGTACTGGGAGCCATGGACAGTGTGACAGAGGGGCAGTACCTTTTGAATGGGAAAAATATAGAAGAGTATTCGGAAAAACAGATGGCCAGACTGCGCAATGAAATGTTTGGATTTGTGGTGCAGGATTTTGCTTTGATCGAAAGATATACAGTGGAGAAAAATGTCATGCTGCCGCTGTATTATTCAAAGAAGTATAAGAAAAATAAAAAACAGAGAGTGGAAGAAGTGCTGAAAAGCCTGGGAATCTGGGAAAAGAGGGGGGGAACTGGTACGGTGCCTCTCCGGAGGACAGAGACAGAGGGTGGCCATTGCCAGAGCACTGGTAAATGAAGCAGAGATCATTCTGGCAGATGAGCCTACGGGAGCACTGGATCAGGCCACAGGCAGAGAAGTGATGGATCTGTTTGAGGAGATTCATAACAGAGGCAAGACGATCATCCTGGTTACCCACGACCAGAAAATTGCAGACCGGTGTCATCGTGTCATCGAGATTGCCGATGGAACAATCAAGAGTGACAGATAACAGGTTATACAGTAAACATAAAAGAGCAGTCTGTACAGAGTAAGTTCAAAATCCTTCTGTACAGACTGCTTTTTATTGTTTTATTTATTTTTTACTGGAACACATTTTCACCGTTAGCGAGAAGGTCGTCGATATAGTCCATGATGTAGCGGTTGTCTTCCGGCATCTGGCATCCCACAATGTAAGTGCCTTCGTTAAAGGAACTGCGGATCACATGGCCTTCTACCGTAGAAGCATATGGAACCGGGAAGTTCTCAATCTCCACATGGAGATCCTTTCCTTTGCTGTCAGCGAAGAAATTATCATAGGTGATCAAAGCAAAGCCGTTGGCACTGATATTGTCGAGCCGTGCTTTGTATGTATCACCGGTCTGTTTCACAGTGACGGTGCAGGCATTTGTCATATCTACACGAGGGTATTTACGACGATTCTGGATCTGAGGACGGGAAGTGATCACAGCGATATAAAGTGTTTTTTCGTCCTTTTGTGCAGGGCGGAGCGTCATTTCATCCCAGCAGTACAATACATTTCCCACGGTGACCTGCAGTTTGCAGGAAGTAGCACCGGCAAGATCCGGTTCTTTTGGGAAAGACAGGGAAATTGTGTTTCCGGTCACATCGGCAATTTCACCGTGGAAATCAGAATATGGCTGATCTTCGGTCTCGGTAAGGCTGATCTTAGCCTTCATACCGGGATGGATATCATCCACACCCATAAATCCGCCAATGCCTAACTCGTGCATAAGATCCTGGATTACATTTTCGATATTATTGATATTGGTAGCGCTCTCGTCGTATTTACTCAGCATTTTCTTACTGATATCGTCGGAGTTACCAATGGAAGTAGTCATAGTGGATACAATGTTGGAAACCTGTTCCATATTTTCAACCAGCTGCTGATTGGAAGCCTTTACTTCTTTCATGGCGGCATCGATTACTTGGATGTGGTTGCCAAGAAGAGACGAATCTGCGGTGATTTTGTCCACATTGCCGCCGGTTTGAGTGATCTTTTCCAGTGTCTGCTGGATCAGGGAAAGAGTTTCTTCGATAGAAGATGTCATCTTGCCTGAAATCTCATCCAGACGGGCCAGTGCATCACCAATCTGACCGGAAGAAGCGCGGGTCTCTGTACTCAGTGTACGGATCTGCTCGGCTACAACGGCAAATCCTTTACCTGCATCACCGGCTCTGGCTGCCTCGATAGAAGCGTTCAGGGCAAGGAGATTGGTCTGGTTGGAAATACTGTCAATGGTACTGGTCTGTTCTTTTACCATTTCAAATTCCTCTTTAAATTTGTTGAGGATGCTTTCTACCTCAGAGGAAAGTTCTGACATGGTAGCGGCCGTCTTGGCCAGGCTGTGCAGATCGGAGGAACTGGCCTGAGCGTGTTTGCCGGACTCGGCGGTCAGGTTTACCATTTCATTAATCATGGAAGCTACATTTTCTACCTGGGAACGGATGCCTGTTGTCATCTGCTGGGAAGAAGTGGTGTGGTTCTGCAGTTCTTCGTTATTGCCTGTAAGCTGTGTCATTCGTTTTACCACTACATCGGAACCATGTTTGTTTTCCGAAGCCAGTTCACGGACAACGGTAATACCGTTCATAATGGTGTTGCTGGCTACTTTTACCTGTTCCACGGTGGTGATCACTCGCTGCAAGTCGGCACGGATCTTGTCTGTCAGGGCACCGTCTGACTCTACCAGATGGCGAATGGACATAACATAGCCGATATAACACAAGATGATACAGGAAACCTGCAACTGATAGTTTTTAACATCTGCGGCGCTGGTAAATCCAAGGACACCGGCGCGGTAGATGATGCTGACGATAACGCTGGCGGTATTAGCGATACCACATCCGATCATAAACTTCTGGCTTTTATAGAGAACCAAAATACTCACTACCGGAAGGATGTAAGTAAAGGCAATCGGAGAAGCTGTGGTACAGATCAAAAAGGTATAGAAAATACCATAGCCGATAAACAGATCAAAACGATACCGGTCTGTAGTCTTTCCGTCAACTTTTAAAAGAATTTCTCCAGCAAAAAAAGGAACCCAGCATAAAATCAGAAAAATAATATACTGTGAACCGGGATAACCCCCATTCCTTACATCTGTGCCATAATTGGCAGAAAGCAACAAAGCAAATACCAGCCAGATACGCCGGGCCTTGATGTTGGCTTTGGCTTTAAAAACATTTTCATCGTAATCCATAATATTCCTCCTCGGTATCGTCTAGTCAACTAAGTACTTTTATTGTAATGCACAAAGAGATTGTTTTCAAGGGAAAAATGGAAGTTGCAAGAAAAACCGTTACATGATATAATTTTGCGGATAAGTAAATTTGTACAAGGGAGAGATCCGGGTACTTATAAGGAGGAAAAACAAAATGAAAAAGTTTTTGGCTATGAGTGTATCACTCATTCTGACTGCAGCAATGATCTGCGGATGCAGCAAAGCAAGCAGTGACAATGGCAGCACAGGCTCTGCAACAGGCGGTGCCGTAGCGGCAAATGGAGTTGTAAAAGTAATTGATGTGAACCTGACCGAGGAAAAATATGCATTTGGTGTAGATAAGAAGCAGCCGGAACTGCTTAAATCTGCCAATGATTTTATCAAAGAGATCAAAGAAAACGGTAAATTTGATGAGATCTGTAACCACTATTTTGGAGGCGGCCAGCCAAAGGCTGTTAAGTCTGCCAAGTTAGACAGCGGCAAAGACCAGCTGGTGGTAGCAACAAACGCAGCATTTGAGCCATTTGAATATACAAAGGGCGATGATTATTATGGTATCGACATGGAGATCGCAGAAGCATTTGCTGAGAAACTTGGCAAAGAACTGGTGATCCAGAACATGGACTTTGATGCCGTATGTCTCTCTGTAGGACAGCAGAAATGTGATGTAGCCATGGCCGGTCTGACTGTGAAAAAAGACCGTCAGAAATATGTAGACTTTACAGATTCCTACTATGATGCTGCACAGAGAATCATCGTAAAAACAGACAATACAGAGTTTGATAACTGCAAAGATGCAGCAAGCATTGAAAAGATCTTAAAGACAAAAGACAAGAGTGTAAAGATCGGTGTACAGAACGGTACAACCGGCCAGTTCTACTGTGAAGGAGACAAAGACTGGGGATTTGATGGTTTCAAAGTGACTACAACCGGTTACAAGAGCGGATCTCTGGCTGTCAACGACCTGGTAAATGGCAACCTGGATTATGTTGTCATTGATTCCGCACCGGCTAAGTGCATTACAGAAGCAATTAACAAAGTGCAGGGATAATCACCTGACGAATTTCGCGAAAAGCAGAATGGATAAGAGAAGATGGGTAATTTTCAGTTGAAATGGGATCAGTTTGTGGATGTTTTCATCGCGCAGGGGGCCTATGAAAAAGTATTAGAAGGATTAAAAAATACTCTGATCATTGCAATCGCAGGTTTGATCATTGGTATTATTGTGGGTATTTTGATTGCCACCGTCCGGGTTGTGCCGAAGTATAAGAGACTGCCAAGAGTGTTAAACGGAATCTGCAGTTTCTATGTAGGGTTGTTCCGCGGAACGCCTATGGTAGTGCAGCTTCTGGTCTGCTACTATGTACTGCTGCCGATCCTGGGCATCAAGATGTCCGGTGTAGAAGTGTCAGTGCTGGTATTTGGACTGAACAGTGGTGCTTATATCTCGGAGATCATGCGAGGCGGTATTATGTCAGTGGATGGCGGCCAGATGGAGGCCGGAAGAGCCATGGGTCTGAGTTTTGCCACTACCATGCGCATGATTGTGATCCCACAGGCCATCAAGAACATTATCCCGACTTTGGGAAATGAGTTCATTGCCCTGATCAAGGAGACTTCCGTTGTCAGCTTCGTAGGTGCATCTGATCTGTATGTGGCATTTAACTACATTGGAAGTAACAGTTATGAGTTTATGGTTCCGTATCTGGTTATGGCAGTGATCTATATTGCCATCGTTATGCTGATCAGTCTGGGAATCAAACTGATAGAAAGGAGACTGAGGAAGAGTGATCGAAGTCATTAATTTGCAAAAGAGCTTTGGAGACAACAAGGTTCTGGATGGAATCGACATGAACATCGAAAAAGGAGAGATTGTCGTTGTTATTGGCCCGTCCGGTTCCGGAAAAAGTACCTTTCTCCGTTGCCTGAACTGTATGGAGGATCCTACCGGCGGCCAGATTATTTTCAATGGTGTGGATATTGCGGATCCAAAAGTAGATATCAATGTGCACCGCCGCCACATGGGTATGGTGTTCCAGCATTTTAACCTGTTTAATAACAAAACCGTGTTACAAAACATCATGCTGGCACCGGTGTATGTCCGTACCCATGATAAAATTGAGAAAAAGAGTAAAAGACAGATCGTAGAGGAAGCAAAGCAGGAGGCGTTGGAACTGTTAGACCGCATTGGTCTGAGAGACAAGGCAGATGTGTATCCGTCTACTTTGTCCGGTGGACAAAAGCAGCGTGTAGCCATTGTCCGTTCCATGGCGATGCATCCGGATGTGATCTTGTTTGACGAGCCTACCAGTGCGCTGGATCCGGAGATGGTTGGAGAAGTTCTGGATCTGATGAAATCCCTGGCGGAATCCAAGATGACCATGGTAGTAGTTACCCATGAGATGGGATTTGCCAGAGAAGTAGGTACTAAAGTGGTATTTATGGATGGCGGCAAGATCCTGGAAGAGAAAACACCGGAAGAGTTTTTTGAACATCCGGAACATCCTCGTCTGCAGGAATTTTTAGCGAAAGTATTATAAAGTATACAAAGAAAAACAGACAGGATCTGTTTGTGGAGTAATCCCACAGGCAGGCCTGTCTGTTTTTTATTGTCATGAACATGCTATTTGGCGATAAAGCAGCACCATTCTTTCATGTATTCTACCCCAAGGATCTCAAAGCCATTGGCGATAAGTGCTTCTCTCACTTCCTCTTCCTTTGTATTGATAATACCGGAAGTGATGTAGAGACCGCCTTTTTTCAGGTGCGGGCGGATCACGCCGGTAAGAGGAATGATCACATCTGCCAGAATGTTGGCAACGACAATGTCGTGGCCGGTGCCGGCTTTTACTTTCAGGAATGAGTTGGTAATAAGGTCACCGTCATACAAAGTGTACTGGCTGGCCGGGATATGATTTACTTCCATGTTTTCTGCGGCTACTTTCACGGCCACTTCGTCAATATCAATAGCCGTGGCATGAGCTGCGCCCAGTTTTAAGGCGGCAATGGAAAGGATTCCGCTTCCGCATCCTACATCCAGCACGGAGTCACCTTTTTTTACATATTTGTCCAGTGCCTGGATACACAGTTTCGTAGTTTCATGGGAACCGGTACCAAAGGCGATACCCGGGTCGATCTCAATCAGGATGTCATCCTCATTTTCTTTTTCGTAGGTTTCCCAGGTTGGCTTGATCACAATGTTGTCAGCGGCACGGAAAGGCTTGAAGAAAGTCTTCCAGTTGTTGATCCAGTCCTTGTCCTCTGTTTCCGACAGGCTGACGGTGCCTTTTCCGATGTTGCAAAACTGTTTTACTTCCTGAAAAATATCCTGCACCTGCATCATGATCTTTTCCGGGTTGCAGTTTTCCGGCTCCATATAAAAATGCACTTTGGCAGTGCCGTCGTTATCCTCCGGATCCGGCAGGATGTCCACAAACATTTTCTTTTTATCTTCTTCGGACAAAGGTACATGATCCTCAATCTCAATTCCTTCCACACCGATCTCGTCCAGCATATAACTTAACATGTCAACGGCATCCGTATGGGTGTCCAGTGTAAAGCGAATCCATTTCATAGGTAAGCCCCTTTCTAAATTTCGTATATGTCAGTATTATAAAGAGATTCCACGGAAAAGTCAATTTTACTGGAAAAACCACACAAAATCCTCTATACTGGATGTATCGAGACAGGAGAGGAAGAAGACAGTTGAAGGAACGATGGATACTGGAAAATAAACAGGCAGATTTTCGTGGCCTGGGAGTGCAATTAGGCATTTCTCCCCTGGTTGTAAAATGTATGGTCAACCGGGGATTAAAGACAAAGGAAGAGATGGAGCATTTTTTGAAGGATGACCTTCATGACCTTTATGATCCCTTTCTTATGAAAAACATGAAAGAGGCGGTGGAGTGCATCCTCCGTGGGAAAAAGGAAGGGCTGAAGGCGGCCATTGCTACGGATTTTGACTGTGACGGTATTTTTTCCGGCTATGTGCTGTGGCAGGGGCTTGGCAGACTGAGGCTTGACAGCAGGATCTATACGCCGGACCGGGAAAAGGAAGGCTATGGACTGAACCGCCGTATTGTGGATGAGGCATGGGAAGAAGGCCGTCGTTTGTTGATAACCTGTGACAACGGCATTGCTGCCTGTGAGGCGGTGGCCTATGCCAGAGAACGGGGCATGACAGTGATCGTGACAGACCATCATGAGGTGCAGGAGGAACTGCCGGCGGCTCATGTGATCCTGGATCCCAAGCAGGAGGGGGAGACTTATCCCTTTCACGGACTCTGCGGCTGCGGCGTGGTGTTCAAACTGGTTTGTGCCTTGTATCAGGCAGCCGGCATAGAAGGGAAGGAAGCCCTTTCTCTGCTGGAATATACAGCCATTGCCACGGTGGCGGATGTGATGGAACTGATCGACGAGAACAGGATCCTTGTAAAATACGGGTTGAAGGCGCTGAAACACACGAAAAATCCGGGACTACAGGCGTTGTTAAAAGTGCAGGATCTGCAGGATAAAACCATCAATGCCGGACATATCGGCTTTGTCATCGGACCGTGTTTTAATGCCACCGGACGGATCTCTACCGTTGAAAAGTCGTTTGATCTTCTGAAGGAGGCGGATCCGGCAGCGTGTCTGGAAAAAGCGGAAGAACTAAAGGAGATCAACGAGCAGCGGAAGCACATGACGGAAGAGGGAGCTATAATGGCCTATGAAATGGTGGAAAAACAGACGCACATACCGGATGTGATCCTTTTGCTTCTTACAGGTGTCCATGAAAGCCTGGCAGGGATCATTGCCGGACGGATAAAAGAAAAATACCACCATCCAACCATTGTTTTCACCGAGCCGGAACCGGGCGTGATAAAGGGATCCGGCCGATCCATTGAAAGTTATAATATGTTTTTGGAACTGATGAAGTGCAAAGATCTGATGATGCGTTTTGGCGGACATAAAATGGCGGCAGGTATGACTTTGAATAAGGAAAATCTGGATGAATTGAGGAGACGGCTCAATGAGGAAAGCACTTTGTCGGCGAAAGATTTCTGTCCGGAGGTGCGGATTGATGCGGCCATGCCCATCGGCTATGTGACAGAGCGGCTTATGGAAGAACTGGAGCAGATGGAACCCTTTGGCACAGGCAATCCCAAGCCTGTTTTTGCCGAGCAGCATTTTAAGGTTCTTAGCGGACGGGTTATCGGAAAAGAAGAAAATATGCTGAAACTCCGGGTGAAAAATACGCGGGGCAGCGTCTGTGATGCCCTTTTGTTCCGGGGCAAAGAAGAATTTGAAGAGCTGGTGAGAAATGAGTTTGGCCAGGGAGAACTGGACCGGATGTACCAGGGGCGAGAGAATGATCTGGATGTGGCATTTACTTATTATCCGGGGATCAACGAGTACCAGGGAAGGAAAAGTGTTCAGATGCAGGTAACAGGCTTTTGCCGGATTGGAGGAAGAAAATGATACAGATTAGTTTGTGTATGATCGTGAAAAATGAAGAGGCGGTGCTGGCCAGATGTCTGGACAGCATTAAGGATCTGATGGATGAGATCATTATCGTAGATACGGGCTCCACAGACCATACAAAGGAGATTGCAGCCGGCTACACGGATCAGATTTATGATTTTGCCTGGGTGGATGACTTTGCGGCAGCCAGAAATTTTGCCTTTTCCAAAGCGTCCATGCCATACATTTATACAGCGGATGCGGATGAAGTTGTATCAGAGGAAAACAGGCAGCGTTTCCTGCAGTTAAAGGAAGTGCTTCTGCCGGAGATCGATATTGTGCAGATGAAATACGGCAATCAGCTGGAACATGGCACGGCTTATAACTACGACGAGGAATACCGCCCGAAACTCTTTAAGAGACTGCGGGAATTTGTATGGATCGAGCCGGTTCATGAGATGGTCCGTCTGGATCCGGTGGTGTACGACTCAGACATTGTCATTGATCACAAGCCCCATGAAAAACACAGCAAGCGGGATTTTGCTATTTTTCAGAAGAAGATCCGGGAAGGACTGCGTCTGTCCAAACGGCTTCATCATATGTACGCCATGGAACTTTATATATCCGGGGATGAAGAGGATTTTCTGGAAGCAGAGCCTTTTTTCACAGAGAGTGCTCTGGATCCGAACCGAAGCATAGACGAGGTGAAAGAGGCGGTGTGTATTGTGTGCCGTGCCGCCAGACTCCGGGGCGATGCCGCCACCATCCTGAAAATGTGCCTGAAAGATCTTCTTACCCAGGGATCCTCGGAGATGTGCTGGGAGCTGGGAGAGTACTTCCTGGCAAAAGGAGACAAAGAAGAGGCATATATGTGGTATTACAACGCAAAAAATGAGGCCCAGAGTATTTTGAACCTTCATACCTCTACAGACTGGCCGGAAGAAAGAATGAGGGAATTGCGTTAAGACCTCAAAATGGTGTCATTGTAACCACAAGAATTAAACCACTGAGATCCTTTAATGATGCGTTAGCGGATTATGTAAAAGGAAGTGGTGCTGGTCTTTTTGTATTCCAGTAATGCGGGAGAAAACTTTGTGGGAAGTGGGTTTTAAGTGCGTCGGTATGAGATGCCTGTGCATGCGTCAGCATAGGCATCCATACCGCTACGCGCTTAACTAGCGGGAGCGCCCACGGACCGGAAAGTTTTCACCCGCATTACGGAAATTATAAAAATGCCAAACATTTGACAAAAACAGATAAAAATGGAATAATGTAATCATAAATTTTTTGATAACACAAACAGCGTAAGTAGAAAGGAAGGTACTGTATGAAACGGGTGAAGATGATAGCATTAGGAATGGCGGTGATCGTGGGAGGACTGACGGCGTGCGGCAGCGCAAAAGAAGCCACTACATGCAAGACTGCCTATGCGGAAAATGGCCAGTATTATGTATATGTGGACCGGACATCTGACTGGGGTAAGTCAGTTTTCAAAGACAACAAATTAGAGGACAAAATAAACAAAGATGCGACAGCAGAGGATGTAGGATCGCAGCTGACCAAGTGTGAGGATAAAGAAGATCCGGAGTATTCTCATATCATCTACAACATAAAAGGTCACGAAGACTCCAAGATAAAACTGCAGTATTACACCAATGTAAAAATGGATGAAAAGTACTCTTATGTGATTTCTCATGATGACTATGTAAAATACGACGGTGATGAAAAGAAGTTGGAACAGAGTATGCCGGCGTGGAAAAAGGAAAAAGAATAGAATTTCCAGTTGATGAAATCTCATTTATCATGTATAATATTCACTGTATGCACAGGGAAAGATTGTGCAGCAGGAACTAGTTTATAGATGAATGGAGGAAGATCTATGGTAACAGCTGTTGTAGGAGCCAACTGGGGCGATGAGGGAAAAGGCAAAATTACGGACATGTTAGGAGAAGAATCCGATATTATTGTTCGTTTTCAAGGTGGAAGTAATGCAGGACATACCATTGTAAATGATTATGGCAAGTTTGCACTTCATATTCTGCCATCTGGCATTTTCTATGATCATACGACCAGTATTATTGGTAACGGAGTAGCCCTTAATATTCCGGATCTGTTTAAGGAGATTCAGGGGATCGTAGATCGTGGCGTACCGATGCCAAAGATCAAAGTCAGCGACCGTGCCCAGATCGTTATGCCATACCACATTTTGTTTGACCAGTATGAGGAGGAGCGCTTAGGAGGCAAGTCCTTTGGGTCTACAAAGTCAGGTATTGCACCATTTTATTCCGATAAATATGCAAAGACCGGTATTCAGGTTTCTGAACTGTTTGACGAGGAGCTTCTTCGTGAAAAAGTTGCCGGTATCTGCGAGAAAAAGAATGTATTATTAGAGCATTTGTATCATAAACCGGCTTTGAAGGTGGATGATGTGATGGCAACACTGGCAGAGTACCGCCAGATGGTTGAGCCATATGTATGTGATGTGTCTGCTTATTTGTACGAAGCAAGAAAAGAAGGAAAGAGAATCCTGCTGGAGGGACAGCTTGGTTCCCTGAAAGATCCGGATCATGGAATTTATCCGATGGTTACTTCTTCTTCTACCCTGGCAGGATACGGAGCTGTCGGTGCCGGACTGCCGCCATATGATATTAAGCGAATTGTAACAGTTGTTAAGGCATATTCCAGTGCAGTAGGTGCCGGAGAATTTGTCAGCGAGATCTTTGGAGATGAAGCAGATGAGCTGCGCCGCCGTGGTGGTGATGGCGGAGAATATGGTGCTACTACCGGCCGTCCTCGTCGTATGGGATGGTTTGATGCCGTAGCCAGTCGTTATGGATGCCGTGTTCAGGGAGCGACAGAAGTGGCATTGACCGTATTGGATGTTCTTGGTTATCTGGATGAATTGCCGGTATGTGTTGGATACGAAATTGATGGAGAAGTGACAAGAGACTTCCCGACTACCAACAAACTGAAGAAGGCAAAACCAGTCTATGAAGTACTGCCTGGCTGGAAATGCGATATTCGCGGTATTACAGAATATGATGAACTTCCAGAGAACTGCCGCAAGTATATTGAGTTCATTGAAAAAGAACTGGAAGTACCGGTTAAGATGGTATCCAACGGACCGGGAAGACATGAGATCATTCATCGCTAAGATGATATAATAATAAGAGAGAGGCTTGACCTGTATGCAGGGTCAGGCTTCTTTTTTTGCTTTTTTTAGAAAATTCCTTGACAGATCACGATCCTGGCAGTATAGTATGTGTATCAAGTGTACCACATGAAATGATACACTTGATACAAAACAAAGATAAGAAAGAGAGTAATCTCGGAATGGAGGGTGTTATGAAAAACAAAGTGCTGCTTCAGTACGAGTGGAAACGCCTGTGGCCTATGGCAGCCATTGGTGCCGCACTTGTTTTCTTTTTACTGGCAGGGATGGCCAGGGATCTGACGGAAGCCACCAGTAGTTCGGTGGGAGCGTTTTTAGAGTCGTTTTACAACAGTATTTTAAATATTCAGTATAGTGATCTGGGAAACGGGGCAACCACGACTTTTATCAGGGAACTGGTTTCTGAGATGAATATACCGGTTGTGAACATTTTGGTGATTGCCTTTACCTTGTATCTGTTTGGTGACTGGCACCGGAAAAAGACCGTAGAGTTCTGGTGCACCATGCCGGTGGTATGGGGACAGCGGGTCTTAGTCAAATGCATGGTGGGCGCCGGCGTTTTATCTGGTTTGTGGCTTGCATTTGCGGCGGGGGTGCTGTGGCTGAGAAAAGTGTTTATCTTAAAACTTCAGATGAACATACTGCTCCTGCCTGGGTATGAAAAGTATATCGCCAACGACTGTCTGGCCAATGTGATCCTGTCTCTGGTGTCCGGCTGGCTTATTACGATGACGGTTTACGCAGTATGCTGTATGTTCCAGTGCGTGATGAATAAAGGAATGTTATCCGCATTGTTTGCGTTGATGGCTACTTCCATACCGATGGCGACGGATCTGTTCATAAGAAATTTTTCTTCCGGTTCCAGATGGCAGAATAACCTGGAGTTTTCAGATCTCTGGTATAACTTAAGCACTATCCTCTGGGGCGGCAGTTTTAATCAGACGACGGATGAGGGATATGTGATACAGGCGGAAAACGGCTATGGACAGGTGTGGATCTGTTTTGCCAGTCTGCTGCTTTTGACGGCAGCCTGTTACCTGGTGATCTGGTTTAACAGACAGAGAGATGTGGCAAGAAAGATGCCGCTGCTTAGAAGTACACCGGTAAGGTGGGTTGTGTCCTTTGGCTGGGGAATTGTAGCGGCCGTAGGAGTATCTTTTATGATGATACAGAGCGTTTATATGGTGACGGACGGTCTGACGGACAACAGTAACAGTGTTGACTGGCTGTTCCGGTTTGTGGTGATCCCGCTGGGAACTGCCGTGGGAACTTATTTTATGAACCGGGGATTTAAAGTAAAAGTAAGGGAGGGACGATGATGAAAAGAAAGCTATTGGCACTGGCAGTGGTTCTGGCATTGTGCAGCGGCTGTCAGTCAGAGAGTACCGGGAGTGCAAATCTGCCTCAGTATGAGAATCTGATCTTTCGCTATGATGTGGAGAAAGCACAGCCGGAAGAAACAAAGCAGAAAGAAAAAACCGTGCTGCCTCAAAATCTGAAACAGGCTCTGAATGATTATTGCCGGGTGCTGGATCAGGCGAAAAAAGATGGTCTGGTCGCATCCAGGATAGGGGATGATGAAGAAAAGCCTGATTACCTTCCGCTGGAAAGACTGGCCCGGGGAAAGGCCCTGGATGGAGAGGAAGAGGATCCGTTGGGACAGGTGTATGAAGACATTGCCTGTACCAGCGGGGAGACCATGAAAGAATTGCTGCAGAGGCTGGAACAGGCCGGATTTACCGGGGTGACAAAGTGTCAGAAACAAGAGTCAGTCATTTCCAGGGGGCTGAGTTTCCGGCTGGATGAAGAACTGGATGTATATTTCGGTTACTACCAGAGTGTGGTGCCGCAGTCTTATGAAAGTTTTATCAATGAAACCATGAAGGATGGTCTTTATCTGTGTTTTCTCAGGCAGGGAGGCTATTCCGAGGTGTTGGTGTTTGCCAGCGCACAGGTTCAGAGCGGGCAGCCCTGGTGCCAGGTTGTGACGGCGGCATTTGAAAAAGGAAAACCGTATCAGATTCAGATCACAGCGGCGGCCCATAAGAAAAACGATTCACCGATTTTTGCCGAAAATCAGAAGGAGACCATGAAAAACATGATCGCTTCTCTGACAGGAAATGAAAAAGAGGCACAGCAGTTTGTGGCGGATCTGAAGGCTTCCACATCGGTAAAGGGAAGCGTCGGCGGAAAAACCTACACCAAGAAACCGATTCAAGTAAGTGATGAGTACGCTTATGGCTACAACATAACGATTCAATAGAAGAAAGGGGAGGATCCATCTATGATACATTTGGACCTGAGAAGTTCACAGCCTCTTTATGAACAGATCATCAGCCAGTATAAATACCTATATTTGCAGGGTTTTTTGAAGAAGGGAGATGCCATTCCTTCGGTACGCAAACTGGCACTGGAGCTTGATGTAACGCCGGGAACGGTGGCGAAAGCCTACCGGGAAATGGAACAGTCCGGCATGATCGAAACCATCCGTGGAAAGGGTACTTTTATGGCAGATATACCGTCCACGGCAAGAAATGAAGGAGTGATCCGGAAAATGAAGACGGAAATCGAGAAAAATTGTATGGAACTGATTTATCAGGGACTCGGGAAAGAGGAAATTATAGCGCTGGTGGAAGAGGCGGTAGACCAACTGCTGGCGGGAAAGGGTGAAAAAAATGATTGAGATCAATGGATTGTATAAAAGTTATACCGATGAGGAAGAAGTAGTAAAAGACATTCATATGAAGGTGGAAAAAGGAACGATCCACGGCCTGATCGGTCACAACGGTTCGGGAAAGACCACCATTATCAAATGCGTCACCGGTATTTATCCGCCGGATAGAGGGGAAGTTCTCCTTGGGGGAGAGCCGGTTTATGAAAATGTAAAAGTAAAAGAAAAGATTGGTTATGTGGCTGACAGCAACCAGATGTTTTCTAATTATAAAGTGCAGCAGCTGGTGAAAATGTATGAAAATATTTTTGAAAAATTTTCCAGAGAAGATTTTCAGGCGTTAAACCGTATTTTTCAGGTGCCTTTGCACCACCGGATCTCCCATTTGTCCAAAGGCCAGCAGATGAGGACGGCTTTTATGCTGAATCTGGCCAGAAACCCGGAAGTTATGGTGTTAGATGAACCTACCTCCGGACTGGATGCCATGGCCAAGAAAGAACTACTGGATCTTTTGGTCACTACCGTAGAAAACCGGGAGATGACGGTGCTGATCTCATCCCATCACCTGAGCGAACTGGAAAAAATCTGCGACAATGTGACGGTGATCAAAAACGGAAGAGTATACATTGATGATGAGCTGGAGAGTGTGAAAAATCAGATCATCAAATATCAGGTGGTATTTACCCAGGGGGCACCGAAGGAGTTATATGAGCGGACGGATCTTTTACACCTTTCCAATGTGGGCTCTGTATATACGGTAGTCGTGCCGGCAGAAAAAGAGGATTTTGAGCAGCAGATGAAGCAGATCGGAGCGGTGGTTGTAGAGGAAATGCCGGTGGGACTGGAGGAAAGTTTTGTGTACATGAATAAAGCCCAGAAAGGGGTGAAGGTGAATGCACAAGTATAAAACGCTGTTTGGATATGAATTCCGCAGGATGTGGTGGACATTGATCCTGGGAGGCTTGATGGCACTGGTGGGGGTCCTTTATCTGGGGATGCAGGTGTCCATGAGGGATGCTAACTGCGTGCCGGATTTTTCCATGAGTATTACGGATGGTATTACTTACGGCAGCACCTATGCAGCCGGATCCCTGTTTAGTGACAGTCTGGTGGAAACCATCAATGCAGGACTGTATCTGGCTGTTGTGGTGTTCCCGGTGCTGACTGCCGTTATGTTCCGGGATGGACATTCCCGCAGTCAGGAAGAGTACTTTAGGTCCCTGCCCTTTACTCAGAGCAGCCGTTTCGCCATGAGAATGGGGGTAGGATATATGATCATAACGGCTGTCAGTGTGATGTTTGGCCTGGGAGCACTATTGATACGACAGGCGCATATTGAAGATGTGTATATGGGAGATCTTTTGTCTCCTTATTACAAGCAGCTGCTGGGAAATGAAACTATATGGCATATGCTCCGGAGTCTGCTGGTGTTCTGGCTCTGCCTGCTGGTGATCTATACGGTCTGCGTCATGGCTCATACTATTGTGGCCAACGGCGTTCTGGCCGGCCTTGTGAGCATTGGCATCCTGCTGGCACCCAAAGTTCTTTTGTGGGGCGTAGCCAGTATCGGAGTGAAGATCCCGTCTTATGCAAAATGGAAAGACATGGCGGAAAGCGTTATGGGCGGTATGTTACTGGATTCATCCCACAGCAGGATCATGGATACACAGTCCATGGCGGAAGTGTATTATCTCAGGTATTATAGTCTGTGGATGACAGCCGGTGTTTTGCTGGCAGCAGGCGTTGTCAGTTATTTGCTGGCGAGACATTTTTACTGCCGCAAAGATATGGCGAAACAGACATTTCTTGTTCCCGGCAGAGGAATCCGTATTGTTCTGGCAGTGGGCATGGGTGCCTGCTTTGGACTTTTGGTAATGACGCTGATCAGTTATTATATGATGATCCAGTATATGGATCAGGCGGTTGTGATCCAGGCGGTTTTGTGGGGGGTGTCATCCATTGTGTGCGGTCTGGTGTCCTATGGCATCCTGCGGATCCGGGTAGCGGACTGAAAGGAGATTTGATATGAATAGAAAAAGGATAGTAAAAAGTGTGGCAGCCTCTTTGATGGCAGTATCCCTGCTGACAGGCTGTGGCAGCAGTTCTCTGGTACAAAAGGGGATAGAACAGGCCGGTGTTTCTTATAATGACGGAAGCGAACCGTTAAAAGCCCAGAAAATCTCCGGTAATGTAGGGCGCAGCGTATCGGAAAGCCAGCAGCAGTGGATCCGCAAATTTCTGGAAGTGAAAAAAGAGTGCCTGAAGCAGGGCGTGATTCGGCAGGAAGAGGAAGTGGGCAATTCACTGAAAAGCGTGGCTTACAATGGACTGAAAGCAGAAGAGATCGGAAGCGATGACCAGTATATGGACGATGTATATGTAGATGGAAAAGAAAAACTGACTCAGTTTACGAAAGCCCTGGAGCAGGCCGGATTTTACGGAACAGAAGGTGTGAAGCGGTTGGGGGTGGAAGTACGGAGCCGGGGACTTCTGTTTACCGTCTATGATGCGACAGACACGGAGAATGAAACAGATACAGAGGATGAGGCAGTCTATGATATCAGTGTAAGTATTATGGGCAGCAGTGTGGCACCGGCGCAGACATATAGCACTCTGGTGGGAGAGGGTGGAAGCAGTGCCTTTAGTCTGATTGACCAGATCCAGGGAGGGTTTTATGAATATTATGCCGCCACCGGAGACTACAATAATGGAGAAACTTCTTATTGCAATGGCATCCAAATATATGTGAATCGGCAGGAGAACCGGGTGGAAGCTCTGGCCATCCGTGGAACAGCCAGGGAAGAGAAAGTGGGAACACAGCCTTTTTCCAAGGAACAGAAGGTGGTGCTGAAACGGCTGATAGCAAATTATACCGGAGATGCCAAAGGGGCAGACCAGTTTGTGGAGAACTTCCGGCTGGATGGGGACAGCCACGGAACCATAGGAAATAAAAAATGGCGCCTTGGAACGGGAAAAGATTATAATGAAATGCCTGCCTATAAAATTAATTTTTCCTAAAAAATGCGTCCTTACTTGACACTGTGGGGGAATCGTTATAGAATTATAGAGTAAAAACCCCATATTGTGGCGTTGACGGAGACAGTAGCGCAGCCGGAAAAGCAGACAGTGAGTCAGGGATAGTGCGAACCTGGTGCAAGTAAAGCGGTGTGAAGATCACTCCCGAGTCTTGATCCCCAAAGGCAGCAGATTGAGTAAGGATCAACGGTATCCCCCGTTATAAGGATATATGTGTTTGCATAGAACAGGTGGTAATATGACAGCAGAAACAGGCTTTCATCCTAGTTTGGATGGAGGCCTTTTATTGTAAATGCAGATCCTCTTATGGGGAAGTATGAAATGACAGGAGGAAACAAAATGTATAAGAAAGTATCAACAGGCATGAATTTTGTTGATCGGGAAAAAGAAGTAGAAGAGCTTTGGAAAGAAAAAGACATTTTCAAAAAAAGCATTGATCTGAGGGAAGGATGTCCGACCTATATGTTCTATGATGGACCGCCTACCGCCAATGGTAAACCGCATATCGGCCATGTGCTGACTCGTGTTATCAAGGATATGATCCCTCGTTACCGTACCATGAAAGGGTATAAGGTGCCTAGAAAGGCCGGATGGGACACTCACGGACTGCCGGTAGAGCTGGAAGTGGAAAAACTGTTAGGCCTGGATGGCAAAGAGCAGATTGAAGAGTATGGTATGGAGCCATTCATCAAAAAATGTAAAGAGTCTGTGTGGAAATACAAAGGAATGTGGGAAGATTTTTCCGATACCGTAGGATTCTGGGCGGATATGGATGATCCATATGTAACTTATGATGACAATTTTATTGAGTCCGAATGGTGGGCTCTGAAAGAGATCTGGAACAAAGGGCTTTTGTACAAAGGATTTAAGATCGTTCCATACTGTCCGCGATGCGGTACGCCTCTTTCTGCCCAGGAAGTAGCCCAGGGATACAAAACCGTGAAAGAGCGTTCTGCGGTTGTCCGTTTTAAGGTAAAAGATGAAGATGCTTATTTCCTGGCATGGACCACTACACCTTGGACTCTGCCATCCAATGTGGCTCTTTGTGTAAACCCAAATGACACCTACTGTAAAGTAAAGGCAGCAGATGGATATACTTATTATATGGCACAGGAACTGCTGGATACGGTTCTTGGCAAATTAGGAAACGAAGAGGAAGGCGTAAAGGCTTATGAGATCCTTGACAGTTTTCCGGGAACAGCACTGGAACACAGAGAATATGAGCCATTGTATGCCTGCGCCAAAGAGTGTGCCGATGCACAGAATAAAAAAGGATTTTTCGTAACATGCGATACCTATGTAACCATGACAGATGGTACCGGTATTGTTCATATTGCACCTGCCTTTGGTGAAGACGATGCCAATGTAGGAAGAAACTACGACCTTCCGTTTGTACAGTTTGTAAATGGCAAAGGTGAACTGACAGAGGAGACACCGTTTGCCGGTTTGTTTGTGAAAAAAGCAGATCCGGAAGTGCTGAAAGATCTGGATGCCAGAGGACAGTTGTTTGCTGCACCGAAGTTTGAGCATGAGTACCCACACTGCTGGCGATGCGACACACCGTTGATCTACTATGCGAGAGAGTCCTGGTACATTAAGGAAACAGCCGTAAAAGATGATTTGATCCGCAACAACAATACAGTAAACTGGATCCCTGAATCCATTGGAAAAGGAAGATTCGGAAACTGGCTGGAGAACATTCAGGACTGGGCTATCTCCCGTAACCGTTACTGGGGAACTCCGTTAAATATCTGGGAGTGTGAGTGCTGCGGCCATCAGGAATGTATCGGAAGCAGGGAAGAACTGCAGAAGCGTTCCGGCAAAGAGGAAGCACTGACGGTAGAACTGCACCGTCCGTATATTGATGAGATCACTCTCACCTGTCCGGACTGTGGTAAAGTAATGAAGCGTGTACCGGAAGTTCTGGACTGCTGGTTCGATTCCGGAGCCATGCCGTTTGCACAGTATCACTATCCATTTGAAAATAAAGAAGTATTTGAGAGCCGCTTCCCGGCACAGTTTATTTCAGAGGCAGTAGACCAGACTCGTGGATGGTTCCACTCTTTGATGGCAGAGTCTACCCTTTTGTTTAATAAAGCACCATATGAGAATGTAATCGTTCTGGGACATGTACAGGATGAAAACGGACAGAAAATGAGTAAATCCAAGGGAAATGCCGTAGATCCGTTTGAGGCTCTTAAGACTTACGGTGCCGACGCCATCCGCTGGTATTTCTATGTAAACAGTGCACCATGGCTGCCAAACCGTTTCCATGGCAAAGCTGTTGTAGAAGGACAGCGTAAATTCATGGGAACTCTCTGGAATACCTATGCTTTTTATGTGCTGTATGCAGAGATTGACCAGTTTGATGCAACCAAGTACACACTGGACTATGATAAACTGTCTGTCATGGACAAATGGCTGCTGTCCAAACTGAATTCCACCGTAAAAGCAGTGGATGAAAATCTGGAAAATTATCGGATTCCGGAGACTGCCAAAGCCCTGCAGCAGTTTGTAGATGATATGAGTAACTGGTATGTGCGCCGCTGCCGCGACCGTTTCTGGGCAAAAGGAATGGAGCAGGACAAGATCAATGCGTACATGACTTTATATACAGCCTTAGTTACTATTTGCAAAGCGGCGGCTCCTATGATACCATTTATGACAGAGAGCATCTATCAGAACCTGGTATGTGGTTTGGACAAATCCGCACCGGAAAGTATTCATCTTTGTGACTTCCCGGCTGTGAATGAGCAGTGGATCGATGCAGACTTAGAGGCGAAGATGGATGAACTTCTTCAGATTGTTGTTCTGGGCCGTGCCTGCCGAAACAATGCGAATATCAAAAACCGCCAGCCGATCGGCAAGATGTATGTAAAGGCAGAAGGTGAAGAACTGCCGGCATATTATCAGGAGATCATCGCCGATGAGTTGAATGTAAAAGAAGTTGTATTTACACAGGATGTAAAAGACTTTAGTTCTTACAGTTTCAAACCACAGCTTCGTACGCTGGGACGCCGTTTTGGTGCCAGGATCAATGCACTGAAAGAAGTACTGGCGTCACTGGATGGCAACAAAGCAATGGAAGAATTAAATACCACAGGAACACTGAAAGTGGTAGTAGATGGCACAGAAGAGTCACTGGAAAAAGAGGATCTTCTTATTGAGACAGCACAGTTAGAAGGCTACATGAGTGAGACTGACCGTGGTATTACGGTTGTGCTGGATACCAACCTGACACCGGAACTCATTGAGGAAGGATTTGTCAGAGAGGTCATCAGCAAGATCCAGACAATGAGAAAAGAAGCAGATTTCCAGGTAATGGATCATATTTGCGTTTATCAACAGGGGAATGACACCATTCGTGATATCATCGAGAAAAATGCAGATCAGATCAAAGAGGAAGTGCTGGCAGATGAAATCTGTCTGGACCGCATGGACGGTCACACAGCCTCATGGAAGATCAACGGTGAGGAAGTAACACTGGGTGTAAGTAAAGTAAATCAGTAATTTGTTTTTGAAAGGGAGGCAAGTATGACTTTTTTGACGGAAAAAGAAAGAAAAAAAGAATTAAAGACCAACATCGAAAACTACATGAAACTGTTGTTTCGTAAGTCGGTAGAGGAAGCGAATCCTCAGCAGATGTTTCAGGCAGTTGCCTATGCGGTAAAAGACATTGTAGTGGATGACTGGATGGCGACACACAAAGCATATGAGAAAAAAGATGTTAAGACAGTTTATTATCTTTCCATGGAATTTCTCATGGGCCGTGCCATGGGCAATATGATCATCAATCTCAAAGAAGATAAAATGGTACGGGAAGTACTGGATGAGATGGGTGTGAACTTGGATGAACTGGAAGACCAGGAGCCGGATGCGGCTCTTGGAAACGGCGGTCTGGGACGACTGGCTGCCTGCTTCTTAGATTCTCTTTCAACCCTTGGTTATCCGGCATATGGCTGCGGAATCCGTTATAAATACGGTATGTTCAAACAGAAGATCGAAAATGGATTCCAGATTGAGGCACCGGATGACTGGCTCAAAGATGGCAATCCATTTGAGATGAAGCGTCCGGAATACGCAGTAGAGGTCCGTTTCGGCGGTTATGTGGCTATCCGCAAGGACAAAGAGGGAAGAGACCGTTTTGTCCAGGAAGGTTATCAGTCTGTCATGGCAGTTCCATATGATCTGCCGGTTGTGGGCTATGGCAACAAGATCGTCAATACGCTCCGTATCTGGGATGCAGAGGCAATGGATACATTCAATCTGGATTCTTTTGACAAAGGAGATTATCAGAAGGCTGTGGAACAGCAGAATCTGGCTCGTACTATCTGTGAAGTGCTGTATCCGAATGACAACCATATGGCAGGTAAGGAACTTCGTCTGAAACAGCAGTATTTCTTTGTTTCTGCCAGCGTGCAGAGAGCCGTTATGAAATATATGGAGAATCATGATGATATCCACGGACTGCCGGAGAAAGTATGCTTCCAGTTAAATGATACTCATCCGACGGTAACCGTTCCGGAACTGATGCGTATCCTTCTGGATGAGTACAATCTGGAATGGGAAGATGCATGGAACATCACAAGCCGTACCTGTGCTTATACAAACCATACCATCATGGCGGAAGCACTGGAAAAATGGCCGTTAGAGTTGTTCTCCCGTCTTCTGCCTAGAATCTATCAGATCACAGAGGAGATCAACCGTCGTTTCCAGAACGAGATTCAGGCAAAATATCCTGGTAATTTTGATAAAGTTAAGAGCATGGCTATCATTTTTGACGGACAGGTCAAAATGGCAAACCTTGCTATCGTAGCAGGATTTTCCGTAAATGGTGTGGCAAGACTTCACACAGAGATTTTGAAAAATCAGGAATTAAAAGATTTCTACGAGATGATGCCGGAGAAGTTCAACAACAAAACAAACGGCATCACCCAGAGAAGATTCCTGCTTCATGGAAATCCAAAACTGGCAGCCTGGGTTACAGATAAGATCGGGGATGACTGGATCACAGACCTTTCCCAGATTGATAAATTGTCTGTCTATGTAGATGACAAAAAATGTCAGCAGGAATTTATGAACATTAAATACCAGAATAAGGTACGCCTGGCAAAATATATTAAAGAGCACAATGGCATCGAAGTAGATCCTCGTTCTATCTTCGACGTACAGGTTAAGAGACTTCATGAGTACAAGAGACAGCTTTTGAATATTCTGCATATCATGTATCTGTATGACCAGTTGAAGAAAAATCCGGATATGGATATGTATCCTCGTACATTCATTTTCGGAGCCAAGGCTTCCGCAGGATACCGCCGTGCCAAAGCGATCATCAAGCTGATCAACAGTGTAGGGGATGTGATCAACAACGATTCATCTATCCAGGGCAAGATCAAAGTTGTATTTATTGAAAACTACCGTGTATCCAATGCGGAAATAATTTTTGCGGCAGCGGATGTATCGGAGCAGATTTCTACCGCCAGCAAAGAGGCTTCCGGAACCGGAAACATGAAATTTATGCTGAATGGTGCACCGACTTTGGGAACCATGGATGGAGCCAATGTAGAGATTGTGGAAGAAGTAGGGGAGGAAAATGCCTTTATTTTTGGCCTTTCTTCTCAGGAAGTCATCGACTTTGAACACAATGGACAGTATGATCCAAAAGAGATCTACAACATGGATTCAGATATTCGTGCCGTGCTGACACAGCTGGTAGATGGAACTTACTCCAGGGAAAATCCGGAATTGTTCCGTGAGATCTACAACTCGTTGCTGGAGAGCAATGGTGGAGAAAGAGCCGATCAGTACTTTATACTGAAAGACTTCCGTTCTTATGCAGAAGCACAGAAACGAGTAGAAGAAGCTTATAAAGATGAGGATGGATGGGCTAAGAAAGCAATGCTTCAGACTGCTAAATGCGGCAAGTTCTCATCCGACCGTACCATTGAAGAGTATGCCAAAGAAATCTGGCATCTGGAGAAAGTGGTCCTGTAAGTATTACAGGATACGGATACTGCCGCCTGCGGCAGACAGATCAATATGAGAAGTGAGTTCCGGGCAGTCCGAGAGAGAAAGGATCATTCCACTCTTGGGCTTGCCCGGAAATTTTTCTAATAATTCCAGATAAAATTTGCGGGTGATCTGGGTGCGGTAAATAATGCATGGTTCTGGTTCGTGAAACAGTTCCATGCTTTTTTTTAGGATAAAATCTTCCTGAATGGGAAGTTCGTTGAAGGGGCCGCAGAACAGTTCCAGCCCCTCTTTGTCTGTCAGAGAAATTGTTTTCCATTTCATATAAGTTCTTTCCCTTCTATAAAATGTATTTGTCCTCTCGCGCCTGCATGACGGCACTATTAGCTGAGGATAAGGTAAACAGCCATGGCCACAAACAAAAGAGAACTGATGAGTTTGATCAGAGGTATTTTGTCAAGTATAAATTCAGAGGCCTCAAAATATTTTTTGCTGATATAAAGTACAAGCATTAAAACAATCAGCGGGATCACGAAAGCGATGCTGTATAAGAGAAGCAATAAAACCGGGAATAAGCCGGCACTTCCTTTTTGAACCAGGATCACCACGGAGGATAAGTAGATCTGGCCGGTGCATAAAAATTCTCCGGTGGCCACGATCATGCCAATGAAAAATAGCAGAAGTCCGCTTAATCTGGCAGTGCGGTGGCCGGCGGCCCACTTGAGAAGACCTTCGTTTTTCTTGCGTAGCGCTTTGGGGAGCTGCAGTTTCATGCCGCCAAAATTTTCTTTTTTTGCCGTGAAAAAATCCCATAAGTTTAACGCGGCGAAAAGAAGGGCGAAAACAATCATAAATACATTCAGCCAGGCAGAGATCTGTTTGGTATTGACGGAGCGGATCACATTGTATAAAAGGGTTCCGAGAAGGAAAAACATGAGGGTTTTTCCCAGAATGAAACCGAAGCCGCTGCGAAGCATATATTTCTGATCTACCAGCAAAAGGGACAGTAAAAATAAAAAGATAGATAAACTGCAAGGGTTCAGGCCGTTGATAAGACCGGCACCCAAAGCGGAAAAAATCTGTGCAGCTTTACTTCCGCTGACCGGTGTTGTGGTCTGGGTGGTCTCGTCAGCCAGAAGAATTTTGGTGGCAGGACCCTTTTCGTAGTCCCGGACAGCCTGTTCCAGTTCGGCCTGGATCTCAGCGCCGATCAGCACTTTGTCGGATATATATAAGCTGGGAGTGAATCCCTTTTTTTCGTCAGGAACATGATACACTTTGCCGTATTCCTGCAGCAGATCATAATTAGCCGTATCGTAGATGTCATAGCGGGAAATGCGGCAGTCCGGGTATTTTTCGTCTATGGTGTCCAGAAATTTGTCAATTTTTTCACAAGAATCACAGGTAGAAGAGTAAAAATAGATCCCCCGGATCTTTTTGTCTGATACTGTAACGGTAAGAGCTTTGGTGTCAATGGTAACAGATACCCCCATGTACTCGAAAGCATCTTTGGGGCAGTATGTTTTGCCGTCTACTTTTTCGTTAGTGGCAGAAAGTGAAAGGGTTTTGTCTGAAACACTGTAACTTAACAGTTTCTGGTACCAGTTTACGAAATAATGTCCCAGACCGTTATTGTTTTCATTTTCTTTGGAATACACTTCATCCTTTCCGCAGCGGGGACATTCTTCCACGGTGAATCCGGCTGGTGTAAGGATGTCGGTCAAAGGAAGGAGTACATTTCCCTCTTTGTCCTCATAACAAGTCAGGGAAGTGACGGACTGGTCGTATGTATTGTGGATCTGGAATGTCTTTTTCGCGAGATCGGCTGCCCGGGAAACATTGGGAGAAAAGAAAACGATCCCTGACAGGCATGCTATGCATAAAATAATAGTAGAAATGACTCTTTGTTTCATAAGTGCCTCCTGAAAATGTAAAAGTAAAACCCCGCACAGACTTTTCACGGGAAACTTCTGTGCGAGGCAAGAATCAAAACTGCCAATTAATACGTTGGCCAGCCGTTTTTGAAATACAGGTCACTGATCAACAGTGTTGGGGTTCCGTTGTTGTATGCGTCATACGCATGACGAGCGATCACATATCCTCTGGAACCATTGCGGTAAACATCCTGTCCGCCAGGACCAACCCAGCGTGCATTGCCGCTGTCAAGGATGGATCCGCCGCCGCTTGCGAGAGCTTTGCCGTTCTTATCTACATAAGGTCCGGTAATGCTTTTTGAGCGGCCATACATGATCTTGTAAGTGCTGTTTACACCATTACAGCATTTGCCGATGGATGTGAACAAATAATAGTAGCCGTTGTTGTACATGATACAAGGTCCCTCAATACCACCAGACCGGTAAGCAATCTTAGTGGAACTTCCAGTTGGTTTCATAGTGGACTGATTCAGACGAACAACATGGATCCCATCAAACCAGGATCCGTAAACCAGCCACGGTTTTCCTTTTGCATCCACCACAAGGTTCGGGTCAATGGCATTGAATTTGCTGGATCCGTATCTGGAATACAGCACTACGCCGTCATCTCGCCAGTCACCTTTGGAAATGCTGGAGCAGGATACAAGTCCGATAGCGGAATTATTTTTTCCGAACTCAGAAACGGAATAATAGCAGTAATATCTTCCGCGGTAGTACTCAAGGTCAGGTGCCCATACATCATTGGTCGTCATGTTTGGTGCATACTTTTTCCACCAGGAAAGTGGCCGGGAGAAAATAGGAAGACCATCGGTCCATGTTTTTCCTCCGTTGGTAGAATATTTCATACCAATACCGGTTCCGGTCGAAGCAGACCACCATGTGTTACCACTTTCACGAACAATGGTAGGATCATGGGTCTGCAGCCCGCCGGAGAGCCCCCAATGGGAAGCTTCTGCACCTGGCACTAAAAACATGAATGAAAGCACCAGTCCTGCTGCCACAACTTTGCTGAAACGGGTAAACATTTTTTTGAACATTATTAACCTCCTTCTCTTTCTGGCTGTTCAAAACAGTTTGTGATACAGTCTCAACTCAGAAATCTTTACCATCCCGTTTTCAACCCCAATTTTGATAAAAATCCACAAAAAACAAGAGTTAAAACTTGTATCTCACGACAATTTACACATATATAATATAATCATATTTGCAAAATGTCAACAAAAATGATAAAAAAGATTTACATTTCGTTCAAAATTTGTTCAAAGTTGCCAGACTGGCATGGCAGGATATTAAAATTTTGCTATCTGGTATAGGATACTTGAAAATGGAGCATGATAAATACAAAAGAATGGAAATGGAGGTTGCATAGATATGTTTCATAGAGAAAAGGGATTTTATGTGTCATTAGCCTGTGCGGCGTTGGCTGTCGTGGCACTGGGGGCGGTGTGTTATAAAGTGGCATCGCCGGAAGAAGACAAGCAGTCGGTTGCGTCGGAAGAGTCAAAAGCACCGGCGCCGACGGCTACGATCTGGGCCCGGGAGACGGTAAAACAGCCGACGGCAAAACCAAGTGCCACGCCTAAAGCGACGAAAAAGGCGGTGAAGACCAATGCGAAGCCGGTGACGGAAAAACTGCATTTTTCAGGGAAACTTCAGTGGCCGGTGAAAGGTGAAGTGCTGATGAAATACAGCGGAGATAAAGTTGTGTACTTTAAAACGCTGGCTGAATACCGGGTGAATGAAAGTCTGGTGATTGCCGCAAAAGCCGGCACACAGGTAAAAACGGCGTCCAGAGGCAAGGTAACGCAGATTGTGGATTCGGAGGAGACCGGCCGGACGATTGTGATGGATCTGGGAGACGGGTACAGCGCAAGTTACGGACCGTTGAAGAAAATCCGGGTGAAAACAGGAGAAATCGTGGATGCCGGACAAACGCTGGGAGAAATTTCGGAAGCTACCAAGTATTATTCACTGGAAGGCGATAATCTTAACTTTTGCGTGAAAAAAGATGGGGGAAGTATTGATCCACAGACTCTTATGAAGGATTGACAAGGGCTTAAGCAAGGAAAATTTTGCCCATTGATTTGCTGCAGGATGGTTTATATCTTGCAGCAAAAAAACAGAAACATTTTAATAAGAAAATACTTGTCAAGAAGGGGATTAGACTATATACTTAAGGTAACTATAGGAATATATTGAGCCACGGAAGGCGTGATGAGTATGATAAGTGCATATAATTTATACCTTGGCGGTTATCTGCCTAAGGTTTCCCCGAAGACGAATGTACATAATCGACGGGAATTAAAAAACAGATATAAGAGTATTGTTACTATGAATAATGCCCAGCCTTTATCAATCGTAAGGCTGACAGGGGACACCCAGGCTTATGCGCTGGATGTGAAAGAAATGTCCATGGAACTGGGGGAAGCGGCAAAGGAAGCGTTGTCGTCAGGTGATGGAACTGAGGAAAAACTGGGCGATATGGCGGAGTTGTTTGACCGTCTTTTGTCCCGTAGTGACCAGTTTGCTGAGGCTTGCGGAAATCCATCCAGACCGGGAGGTGAGTTGCGGTCACTGGCAGAGCAGTACCGGGGTGAACTGGAAAAAGCCGGTTTTATGGTGGATGAACAGGGATATCTTTCTATTTCGGATCCGGAAGATCTTCAGGTACCGGAGGCGTTTGTGTCAGAACTGGCGGATAAATGTGATAATATGAGTATGAATCCTATGGCATATGTGGAAAAGAAAGTATACAGTTATGCCCACTTGTACCGAAGTGATATTGGCAGTGCCTACGCACCGTCTATGTACAGCGGTATGCTCTTTAATTCATATTGTTAAAAAGAAAAGGCTGAAACATTGCAAATAGGCATTGACAGACCAGAAGTGGTATGTTATTCTATTTTAGCGATGAATTAGGTCTTTTTTTTATGCCTAAATTTTTGACAATAGAATATTACGGAGGTAACAAGATGCGTACTAAAATTACTTTGGAATGTACAGAATGTAAACAGCGTAACTACAACATGACCAAAGAAAAGAAGAACCATCCGGACAGAATGGAAACAAAGAAGTATTGTAGATTTTGTAAGAAACACACATTACACAAAGAGACTAAGTAATCCGTGTGATGTTTCGGAAAGGATGTGTATCACATGAGCGAAGCAGAAAAGACTTCGAAGGGAAGCTTCTTCAAGAATCTCAAAAGTGAATTCAAACGATGCACATGGCCGAAAAAGGAGGATCTTGCGAAACAGTCTGTACTTGTTATAGTAGTATCAGTTTTACTTGGAGTTATCATTGCAGGTATTGACTGGGCGATTCGTTACGGATTGCAGCTACTCAACATCGTTTCGTAGGAGGGTGCCATGGCAGAAGAAGCAAAATGGTATGTAGTGCATACTTATTCAGGATATGAGAATAAGGTAAAAGCAGACATTGAGAAAACGATTGAAAACCGCAACCTTCAGGATCAGATTCACGAGGTTATGATTCCACTCCAGACGGTGATGGAAGAGAAAAATGGTGAGAAGAAGCCGGTGCAGAAAAAAGTGTTCCCGGCCTATGTTCTTATCAATATGGTAATGAACGACCAGACTTGGTATGTTGTGCGAAACACGCGTGGTGTAACAGGCTTTGTCGGTCCCGGATCCAAACCGGTTCCGCTGACAGACGAAGAGATTGCCAACATGGGATTTTTGGCAGAAGCCGAAGTGGCTCCGTTTTCCATTGGCGATCATGTTGTTGTCACAGAGGGAGTATGGCAGGATACTGACGGCGTTGTTCAGGAAGTTCATCCGGCAAAACAGATGGCGGTGATCGTCATTGACATGTTCGGAAGAGACACACCGGTTGAAATTGATTTCTCAGAGTTGAAAAAGCTTTAATTGAATTAGGAGGAAACGAAAATGGCTAAGAAAGTCGAAGGATATATTAAATTACAGATTCCAGCAGGAAAAGCGACTCCAGCCCCACCGGTTGGTCCAGCGCTTGGTCAGCATGGAGTAAACATTGTTCAGTTTACAAAAGAGTTTAATGCTAAGACTGCAGGACAGGAAGGAATGATCATTCCTGTTGTTATTACAGTATATGCAGACAGAAGCTTCAGCTTCATCACAAAGACTCCACCAGCAGCAGTTCTTTTGAAGAAAGCCTGCAAGATTGAGTCTGGTTCAGGTGAACCAAACAGAAAGAAAGTTGCTACTATCTCTAAAGCAGATCTTCAGAAGATTGCTGAGACAAAAATGCCAGACTTGAACGCTGCCAGCATTGAGGCTGCTATGAGCATGATCGCTGGAACAGCAAGAAGTATGGGAATCACAGTAGAGGACTAAAATAATAACTTGTCAAAAATACGCTGAAAAGAACTAATGTCATTAGGACGTTGTGGGAGAATGAGAATCAGGTAGATTCGTTCCCCGTTCGCTAATACCACTAGGAGGTTTAAACAATGAAAAGAGGTAAAAAATACACTGAAGCCGCTAAAATGATCGATCGTGCTGCACAGTACGATGTGGCTGAGGCTGTTTCTCTTGTTAAGAAGACAGCTGTTGCAAAATTTGATGAAACAGTAGAAGCTCATGTTCGTCTTGGTGTTGATGGACGTCATGCAGACCAGCAGGTTCGTGGTGCTGTTGTACTTCCTCACGGAACAGGTAAAACAGTTCGCGTTCTCGTATTTGCCAAGGGCGACAAAGCAACTGAGGCAGAGGCAGCAGGTGCTGATTTTGTTGGAGCAGAGGAATTGATCCCAAGAATCCAGAATGAAGGCTGGTTTGATTTTGATGTAGTAGTAGCTACACCTGACATGATGGGTGTTGTTGGTCGTCTGGGTCGTGTCCTTGGACCAAAAGGCTTGATGCCAAACCCAAAAGCTGGTACTGTTACAATGGATGTTACAAAAGCTGTTAATGATATTAAAGCAGGTAAGATCGAGTACCGTCTTGATAAAGCAAATATTATCCACTGTCCAGTAGGAAAAGCTTCCTTTACTGAGGAGCAGTTGACAGAGAACTTTAACACATTGATGGATGCTATTATTAAAGCAAAACCAGCAAGTGCAAAGGGAACCTATATGAAGAGTGTAACAATCACTTCTACAATGGGACCTGGTGTCAAAGTAAATCCTTTGAAACTTGGATAAATAAAATGAAATAAAAGAAGTTCCTTCCCGGGAGACGGGTAACGCTTCGCGTTAAAGTCTCCGGGAATGGAACTTCTTTTTTATGCCTGAAAGGAAGAGAAAGGAACCCAAAAGGGTCGCTTTTTTGGGGGGGATGATTGGCCTCCCCGGCGGTGATAGCGGTTGGGGTGCTTGCAAGAGGATTTTTTTGATTTTTGGAAGGGTAGTTAAGAAAAAACGAAGGTTCTATCATTCGGGATTTTGAGGCACCGTCGGTGCGCAGGGCGCGTAGTTTGCGCCCGCGCATCCGTTACGGCTGCCTCCTTGAGCGAAAGCGGTCCCGAATGAGAACCTTCGTTTTTTCTTTAGGACACCCTGCAAAAACCTCAAAAAACACTTGACACCCACCCAAACCTATGCTATTCTATCAGAGTTATAACTGCCGTAGACAGCAAGTACGAAAGTGTAAGAGTGATGAACCGCTTGCCGAGGATGATTGAGAATTTTTGAATGGATATTCCGGTCTGCGCGTGCAGTCGGGATTTTTTTATGTAAAAACTCCTCTGATTGGCAGATTATAAGGCAGCTTCGGCTGACTATCAAAAGGAGGTAACAAATCATGGCTAAGGTCGAATTAAAAGCACCTGTCGTAGACGAGATCAAAGGTTATGTGGCAGAAGCCAAATCCGCAGTATTAGTTGATTACCGTGGATTGACTGTTGAGCAGGACACAAGATTGCGTAAACAGTTAAGAGAGGCTGGCGTTGTATACAAGGTATACAAAAACACAATGCTGCATCTCGCATTCGAGGGTACAGACTATGCAAAACTGGATGAGAATCTGGAAGGACCTACAGCAATTGCGTTTGGCATTGAAGATGAGACTGCTCCGGCAAGAATCTTAAATGATTTTGCGAAAGAAGCAGAGGCACTTCAGTTCAAAGGAGCTGTTGTAGACGGAGAATACTATGATGAGGCAGGAATCAAAGTCCTTGCAACAATCCCATCAAAGGAAGTTCTTATTTCCAAATTGCTTGGAAGTTTGCAGTCACCAATTACAAACTTTGCGCGTGTGGTTAAACAGATCGCTGAATCTCAGGGCGAAGCCGCTGCAGAGTAATTCGTAACAAAGAAGCCCTTAGGGCAAAAATAAAAAATAATGGAGGATTTTAAAATGACAACACAGGAATTTATCGATGCTATCAAAGAGATGAGCGTTATGGAATTAAATGATTTAGTGAAAGCATGTGAGGAAGAGTTCGGCGTTTCCGCAGCAGCAGGCGTTGTAGTTGCAGCAGCAGGTGCTGACGGTGCAGCAGCAGGTGCTGAGAAAGACGAGTTCGACGTAGAGTTGACAGAAGTTGGCGCTAACAAAGTTAAGGTTATCAAGGTTGTTCGTGAAGTAACAGGTCTTGGACTGAAAGAAGCAAAAGAAGTTGTTGATGGAGCACCTAAGGTAGTTAAAGAAGGCGCAAGCAAAGAAGAAGCTGAAGAAATCAAGACTAAACTTGAGGCTGAAGGCGCTAAGGTTACACTGAAATAATTGTGGCTGATAAGGCTTTTTAAATCAGGACAGAAATGATGAGTGGCAGGAGGATGCGGTATCCGTGTCTTTCTGCCTCTTTTTTTATGCAGTGACAGGGGCGTTTGCAATTTTTGAAAATGACTAAACATTGCCATAAAAAAATAGTAAATTTTACTTGATAATATATAGGACAAACTATACAATAAGAGTAGAAAAAAATGGAGGTAAAATCATGAAAAGAATGAACAAAGTGCTGGCTGTTATTCTTTCTCTTGCTATGATGATCACCATTGCTCCGGCAAACAATGGAACATCAAAAGCGGCGGAAGAAGCAGCGTCCGGATATGCAAAGATTCATGATCCATCTATCGTGATCGGATACTATGAAGGTGAAACATATTCTGACAAAAGTGTAGTGTATGGAACTCAGAATGCGGATAACAGCAGAAAGAAGATTTATTTTATCTTTGGATCTCACAAGAGTTTTGCGTATTCTCTGGATCTGAAAGAATGGAAAACTTTCACAAACAACATCAATACATCAGCAGCCACTTTATTTGCGGAAGATGCAAAATGGGCAAGTATGGGGGCTAAGAGTGCAGGTTACTGGAATATCCATGGAAACCTGTGGGCGCCGGATGTGATCTGGAATCCGGATTACGATAATGGTGATGGTACCAAGGGTGCCTGGATGATGTATATGAGTATTGCCGGTATCAACCGTAACTCTGTTATTACCCTGCTTACATCCAAGTCTTTGAATGGGGACTGGACAAGAAAGAGTGCTATCGTATACTCTGGTTTTGATAAGGGAGATTATGATTACACCAAGACGGATTACAAGGCAGTAACGGGAGATGCAGATTTGAATGCCCGTTATATGGTAAAAGATGGTGCAAAGCCATCCATTGCAGCAGGAACTACATTCAAAGAGTCTCGTTCTAACCGTGAATATTGTGCTCATGCCATTGATCCTTGTGTGCTGTATGATAACGGTAAACTGTGGATGTCCTATGGATCCTGGGATGGCGGTATCTACCTCATTGAGCTGGATAAAACAACAGGCCTTAGAGATACAACACATAAGTATCAGTATAAGGTGAATGAATCGGATCCTTACATGGGAATTAAGATCGCAGGCGGCGGTTTTGCTTACTGCGGCGGCGAGGCATCTTACATTAAAAAGATTGGCAGCAAATACTACCTTTTCATTTCCTATGAAGGATTGGAAGCTGCAAAAGGTTATAATATGAGAGTCTGGACATCTGATTCACTTGCTGGCCCATATAAAGATATCAGTGGAGACGATGCCAGATTTGTAGGAGATGGTGTAGATGCTGAGTCAGGGACTTATTCCATGATAAGCCGTTATGGTTTTGGAACAATCGGAACCCGTCTTATGAGTTACTATAAATGGAATCATATGGATTATGGTTTTGTTGCCCAGGGACATAACTCTGTGCTTTCGGATACCGATGGCAAAAACTATGTAGTATACCATACGAGATTTACAAATAAGGGTGAATATTTTGAAGATCGTATTCATCAGTTGTTTGTGGCAAAGAACGGTGGAATCGTAGCAGCACCATTTGAATATGATGGCGAGACATTGGCGACAAAGGCTTATGATGCAGCTAAGGTTGCCGGAAGTTATCAGATCCTTTCTATGGTAAATGTGAAGGCGGCAGATAAAGAATGTGTAACAGAAAAAACCATGACGCTGAATCTGGATGGTACAGTAACCGGAGAGTATACCGGAACCTGGTCACAGGCCAGTGACGGACCATATGCTACATTGAAGATCAAATCTGCTTCTTCTACTCAGTCTAAGGATGAAGCTACTTACCAGGGTGTATTTGTAGAGCAGACAAAAGAAGGTACAAAGGATAAAGTAATGTGCCTGACAATCGTAGGAAATAACGATCTGTCTGTCTGGGGATACAAAACAAAGGATGCGGATCCGCTTCCTGTGAAAACTGCAGATCCTGCACAGACCAACAAACCAGCCACTGTAAAAGGTCCTGTAAAAGGAAAAACATATACGGTTGGTAAACTGAAATACAAAGCAACCAGCAAAACGAAGGTAACTGTAACAGGTGTTAAAAGTAAGAAACTTACATCTGCTACTATCGGAGCAACTGTTAAGATCAAAGGCAAGAGCGTAAAAGTTACAGCTATTGGCAGTAATGCATTTGCAAAATGCAAGAAGCTGAAGAAGGTTACCATCGGTAAGAATGTGACAAAGATTGGTAAGAAAGCGTTCTACAAATGTTCTGCTCTGAAGACTGTTACTGTAAAAGGCAAGAAAGTTAAGAGTGTAGGCAAGAATGCGTTCAAGGGAATTGCAAAGAAAGCAAAACTGAAAACACCTGCTTCTAAGAAAAAAGCATACAAAAAACTGTTTAAGATCAAATAAAGATCTGAAACGATGTTAAAAAAGAGTCATTTGGAAATCTCAGGATTTTCAAATGACTCTTTTGCGTAATGGAAGCTAAAAAAATAACGCCCGGCGGGCGTAAAATAATTTTGAATAAACCGTTGACACTAGTCTACAAATGTGGTACGATGTAGGATAGCATGATTATGGTAAGGTAGGATTACCAGCCCTACATTGTTTATTAGTCTATCATAGTTTTGTATAAAAGACAAGGAGTGAAATCAATCAATGGAGAAAAACAGAATTCGTCCGGTTCATGTTGGAAAAGGCGTGAGAATGAGTTACTCGAAACAGAAGGAAGTCCTGGAAATGCCAAACCTCATTGAGGTCCAGACAGATTCCTACAAATGGTTTCTGGAAGAAGGCCTGAATGAAGTTCTCCGCGATATTTCGCCAATCGCGGATTACAATGGCAATTTAAGCCTGGAATTTGTCAGCTTTGAACTTTGCAGAGATGATGTGAAATATTCCATCGAAGAATGCAAAGAAAGAGACGCAACTTATGCAGCCCCTTTGAAAGTCAAAGTGAGACTTCACAACAATGAGACTGAGGAAATCAGTGAACATGATATTTTCATGGGCGATTTACCTCTTATGACAGATACAGGTACTTTTGTAATCAATGGTGCAGAACGTGTAATTGTTAGCCAGTTAGTGCGTTCTCCTGGAATTTATTATGGAATTGATCATGACAAGATTGGTAAAGAACTGTATTCTGCTACGGTTATCCCAAACCGCGGTGCGTGGTTAGAGTATGAGACCGACTCCAATGATATATTTTATGTCCGTGTAGATAGAAATAGAAAAGTTCCTATCACGGTGCTGCTTCGTGCCCTGGGAGTAGGAACGAACCAGGAGATTCTGGATATGTTCGGAGAGGAACCGAAAATTCTGGCAAGTTTTGCCAAGGATCCTTCAGAGAACTATCAGGATGGTCTGCTGGAACTTTACAAGAAACTGCGTCCGGGCGAGCCTTTGGCAGTAGATAGTGCGGAAAATCTCATCAACAGTATGTTCTTTGATGTGAGACGCTACGATCTGGCTAAAGTAGGACGATATAAGTTTAACAAAAAACTGGCTCTTCGTAACAGAATTACCGGTTTTAAACTGGCAGAAGATGCTGTCAGCCCGGTGACAGGAGAGGTAGTTGCAGAGGCTGGAACTCTTGTAACAGAGGAATTGGCTGATGAAATTCAGTATGCAGCTGTTCCATATGTATTTGTTGAGACGGAAGAAGGAAGAGATGAGAAAGTTCTCTCCAATATGATGGTGGATCTCAATGCGTTCCTGCCAAAAGCAGATAAAAAAGCACTGGGAATCACAGAAGAAGTTTACTATCCGGAACTGGCGAAAATTCTGGAGGAAAACGAGACTGAAGAAGAGCAGTATGAAGCAATCAGTAAAAATGTGGCTCTCTTGATTCCAAAACATATTACAAAAGAGGATATTTTTGCATCCATCAACTACAATATGCATCTGGAGTATGGCATTGGAAACAAGGATGATATTGACCATTTGGGTAATCGTCGTATCCGTGCTGTTGGCGAACTGCTTCAGAATCAGTATAGAATCGGTCTTTCCCGTATGGAGCGTGTTGTACGCGAGAGAATGACGACACAGGATCTGGAAGGAATTTCCGCTCAGTCCCTGATTAATATTAAACCGGTAACTGCAGCGGTTAAGGAATTCTTCGGAAGCTCCCAGTTGTCCCAGTTTATGGATCAGAATAACCCACTGAGTGAATTGACACATAAGCGTAGACTTTCCGCATTGGGACCAGGTGGTCTGTCTCGTGACCGTGCCGGATTCGAGGTGCGAGATGTACATTATTCCCATTATGGAAGAATGTGTCCGGTAGAGACTCCGGAGGGACCTAACATCGGTTTGATCAACTCACTGGCATCTTATGCAAGAATTAATGAGTATGGATTTGTAGAGGCTCCGTACCGCCGTGTAGACAAGACAGATCCGGAAAATCCTAGAGTTACCGATGAAGTTGTATATATGACAGCAGATGAAGAAGATCGTTATCATGTGGCTCAGGCGAATGAGAGACTGGATGAGAACGGATATTTCGTCCGTAAAAATATTTCCGGTCGATTCAGAGAAGAGACTTCTGAATTTGAGAGAAAACGAATTGATTATATGGATGTATCTCCTAAGATGGTATTTTCCGTGGCAACAGCCATGATCCCATTCCTGGAGAACGACGATGCTAACCGTGCGCTGATGGGATCCAACATGCAGCGTCAGGCGGTGCCGCTTCTGGTAACAGAAGCACCGACGGTAGGAACCGGAATGGAAATGAAGGCTGCAGTCGATTCAGGAAACTGTGTGACGGCAAAAGAAGCCGGTGTGGTTGAGAGAGCAGAATCCAACCGGATCATTATCCGTAAGGAAGATGGCAATATGGATGAGTACAAACTGGCTAAGTTTGTACGAAGCAACCAGGGTACCTGTATGAACCAGAGACCAATCGTGACAAAAGGCGATAAAGTTGAAAAAGGACAGGTTATCGCAGACGGACCATCTACTTCCGGCGGAGAGATTGCTCTTGGAAAGAACCCGCTGATCGGATTTATGACCTGGGAAGGTTACAACTACGAGGATGCTGTTCTTTTGAGTGAGCGTCTGGTGCAGGAAGATGTATATACATCCGTACACATTAATGAATATGAAACAGAAGCAAGAGATACCAAACTTGGTGCAGAAGAGATTACAAGAGATGTACCGGGCGTGGGTGATGACGCACTGAAAGATCTGAATGAGCAGGGAATCATCCGCATTGGTGCTGAGGTTCGTGCCGGAGATATTCTGGTAGGAAAAGTAACACCAAAGGGAGAGACAGAACTGACAGCAGAAGAGAGACTGCTCCGTGCTATTTTCGGTGAAAAAGCCAGAGAAGTAAGAGATACCTCTTTGAGAGTCCCTCACGGTGAATTTGGTATTGTAGTAGATGCAAAAGTGTTTACAAGAGAAAATGGAGATGAACTTTCTCCAGGTGTAAATCAGACTGTTCGTATCTACATTGCCCAGAAGAGAAAAATACAGGTAGGAGATAAGATGGCTGGTCGTCATGGTAACAAGGGTGTCGTATCCCGTGTGCTGCCGGTAGAAGATATGCCATTTTTACCAAACGGACGTCCGCTGGATATCGTGTTGAATCCATTGGGTGTGCCTTCCCGAATGAATATCGGACAGGTATTGGAGATTCACTTGAGTCTTGCTGCACAGGTACTTGGATTCAATGTGGCTACACCTGTATTTGATGGCGCCAATGAGGTAGATATTATGGATACTCTGAAACTTGCCAATGATTATGTAAATACTCCATTGGATGAGTTTGAGAAGAAATATAAAGATACGCTGGATCCGGAAGTGATGGATTATCTGCTTACTAACCAGGAATACCGCAAACAGTGGGCAGGCGTTCCGATCAAAGAGGATGGAAAAGTGCAGCTGAGAGATGGCCGTACCGGAGAATTCTTCGATGGAGAGGTTACGATCGGATTCATGCATTATCTGAAACTTCATCACCTGGTAGACGATAAGATCCATGCTCGTTCTACCGGACCATACTCTCTGGTAACACAGCAGCCTCTGGGTGGTAAAGCTCAGTTTGGTGGACAGCGTTTCGGAGAGATGGAAGTTTGGGCACTGGAGGCATATGGTGCTGCTTACACATTGCAGGAAATTCTGACAGTGAAGTCTGATGATGTTGTAGGCCGTGTGAAGACATATGAAGCAATCATCAAAGGTGACAATATTTCTGAACCGGGTATTCCGGAGTCCTTCCGAGTACTGTTAAAAGAACTTCAGTCTCTGGCACTGGATGTAACTGTGCTGGATGAAGAAGGCAATGAGGTTCAGATGAGTGAGACATTGGACGATGCACCGGCACCGAATGTAAATGCATTGATGAACGATAAGAAATTTGATAATAATGAGTCATTTGAGAGCGCTGGATACCGCGAAACAACCGTAGAAGGTCTGGATGATGACAGCAACATTGCAGATTAATAGAAAGGACGGTTTACGAAATGCCACAGTTTGGAAATGAGAATGAGACAACATTGACATACGATAAGATCAAGATCACGCTGGCGTCCCCAGAAAAGATCCGTGAGTGGTCAAAGGGAGAGGTAAAAAAACCTGAAACCATCAATTACCGTACTTTGAAACCAGAAAAAGATGGTTTGTACTGCGAGCGCATTTTCGGTCCTAGCAAGGACTGGGAATGTCACTGTGGAAAATACAAGAAAGTTCGCTATAAAGGTGTGATTTGTGATCGATGCGGCGTAGAGGTTACCAAGTCCAGCGTCCGTCGTGAGAGAATGGGTCATATTGAACTGGCTGCACCGGTTTCCCATATCTGGTACTTCAAGGGAATTCCAAGTCGTATGGGTCTGATGTTGGATATTTCTCCAAAAGTATTGGAGAAAGTGCTGTATTTTGCATCCTACATCGTATTGGAGTCTACAACACCGGAAATCACTGTAAAACAGGTTCTGTCTGAGCAGGAATATCAGAAAGCCAGAGAAACCTATGGCGATGCGTTCCGAGTAGGAATGGGTGCTGAGGCGGTTCAGGAACTGCTTCAGAGCATTGATCTGGATGAGGAAAGCAAGACATTAAAGGCAGAATTGAAAGAGTCAACAGGACAGAAGAGAGCCCGCATCATCAAGCGTCTGGAAGTAGTGGAAGCTTTCCGTGAGTCAGGCAATCATCCGGACTGGATGGTTCTGACTGTGATCCCGGTTATTCCACCGGATCTGCGTCCGATGGTACAGCTGGATGGTGGCCGTTTTGCCACATCCGATCTGAATGATCTGTACCGACGCATCATCAATCGAAACAACCGATTAAAGAGACTGCTTGAACTTGGCGCGCCGGATATTATCGTGCGAAACGAAAAGAGAATGTTACAGGAAGCGGTAGATGCCCTGATTGATAATGGTCGCCGTGGCCGGCCGGTTACTGGTCCTGGAAACCGTGCTCTTAAGTCTCTTTCAGATATGTTGAAAGGTAAACAGGGACGTTTCCGTCAGAACCTTCTTGGTAAGCGTGTTGACTATTCTGGTCGTTCCGTTATCGTAGTAGGACCGGAACTGAAGATTTACCAGTGTGGTCTGCCGAAAGAAATGGCCATCGAATTGTTTAAGCCTTTCGTAATGAAAGAGCTGGTTGCCAATGAGACAGCACACAATATTAAAAATGCTAAGAAAATGGTAGAAAAACTGGAGCCTGCTGTATGGGATATTCTGGAAAAAGTAATCCGTGAGCATCCTGTTATGCTGAACCGTGCCCCTACACTGCATCGTCTTGGTATTCAGGCATTTGAGCCAACATTGGTAGAAGGAAAAGCAATTAAACTGCATCCGTTGGTATGTACAGCGTTCAATGCTGACTTCGATGGAGACCAGATGGCTGTGCATCTTCCATTGTCCGTAGAAGCACAGGCAGAGTGCCGATTCCTGTTGCTTTCTCCAAACAACCTGTTGAAACCATCCGATGGTGGAGCGGTAGCCGTTCCTTCACAGGATATGGTCCTTGGTATTTATTACCTGACACAGGAGCGTACACCGGAGCAGGGAGCGATTGGAACAGGAAAAGCATTTAAAGATATGAATGAAGCGATGATCGCTTACGAGAACCATGAGATTACTCTGCATGCGAAAGTTAAGATCCGCCGCTATGGAATCAATGCTGAGGGTAAAATGGATTCCCGCGTGATTGAGTCAACATTAGGAAGATTTATTTTCAATGAGATCATCAGTCAGAATCTTGGATTTGTAGACCGAAGCAATCCGGATAACTTCCTGAAGTTGGAAGTGGATTTCCATGTTGGAAAGAAACAGTTGAAACAGATTCTGGAAAAATGTATCAACAATGAGGGATCTACTAAGACGGCAGAAACTCTGGACAATATTAAAGCCCTTGGATACAAATATTCTACGAAAGCAGCTATGACGGTATCTATTTCTGATATGGAAGTGCCTGCAAGTAAGAAAGAACTTCTTAAGAGTGCAGAGGATACAGTGGAAGTTATTTCCCAGAAGTTCCGCCGTGGTCTGTTGACAGAGGAAGAGCGTTACAAATCCGTTGTGGATACCTGGAAGAAAGCCGATGATCAGATTACAAAAGATCTGCTGGATGGACTGGATGAGTTGAACAATATCTTCATGATGGCGGACTCCGGAGCCCGTGGTTCTGATAAACAGATCAAACAGCTGGCTGGTATGCGTGGACTGATGGCAGATACATCCGGTCGTACTATCGAACTGCCGATCAAGTCTAACTTCCGTGAAGGTCTGGATGTATTGGAGTACTTTATCTCCGCCCATGGAGCTCGTAAAGGACTTTCTGATACAGCCCTTCGTACAGCCGATTCAGGATATTTGACAAGACGACTGGTAGATGTATCCCAGGAACTTGTTATTCGTGAAACAGATTGTTGTGAATCAACAGGAAAATCCGAGATCCCAGGTATGTGGATCGGTGGATTCTCAGATGGAAAAGAAGTAATCGAGTCTCTGGAAGAGCGTATTACAGGCCGCTATTCCTGTGAGACGATTTTGGACGATAACGGTGAGGTCATCGTAGAGGCAAATCATATGATCACACCGAAACGAGCAGCCCGTATCGTCAATACAAAAGCAATTATTGATGCAGGAGATAAAGCACAGGTTAAGATCCGTACGATCCTTACCTGTCGTTCCCACATTGGTATTTGTGCAAAATGTTATGGATCTAACATGGCAACAAAAGAGCCGGTACAGGTAGGAGAAGCAGTTGGTATTATTGCTGCACAGTCTATCGGAGAACCTGGTACACAGCTTACCATGCGTACATTCCATACCGGTGGTGTGGCCGGCGATGATATCACACAGGGTCTTCCTCGTGTCGAAGAGCTTTTCGAGGCAAGAAAGCCAAAGGGACTTGCTATTATTTCCGAGTTTGGCGGAAGAGTGCAGGTTAGAGATACAAAGAAAAAACGCGAAGTTGTTATTACAAACGATGAGACTGGAATGAGTAAGGCGTACCTGATTCCTTATGGTTCCAGAATCAAAGTTCTGGATGGCGATGTTCTGGAAGCCGGTGATGAACTGACAGAAGGTAGTGTAAACCCGAACGATATTATGAAGATCAAGGGTGTCCGTGCCGTACAGGATTATATGCTTCGTGAAGTGCAGCGTGTATACCGTCTGCAAGGTGTAGAAATTAACGACAAGCATATTGAGGTAATCGTGCGTCAGATGTTGAAGAAAGTCCGTATTGAAAGCAACGGGGATTCTGACTTCCTGCCTGGTGTTATGGTGGATCTGCTGGATTATGAGGATGCAGTAGAAAAACTGACAGCAGAAGGAAAAGAGCCGCCAGAAGGAAAACAGATCATTCTGGGTATTACAAAGGCTTCTCTGGCAACGAATTCCTTCTTGTCAGCAGCATCTTTCCAGGAGACAACTAAAGTGCTGACAGATGCAGCCATCAAGGGAAAAGTAGATCCATTGATCGGATTGAAAGAAAATGTTATTATTGGTAAACTGATTCCTGCAGGTACCGGTATGAAACGCTACCGTAATATTAAACTTCACAGCGACCTGGTAGACAGTCTGGAGCCACCAGAGCCAGTGATTGAAGAGCCGGAAGAGGAAGAAGAAAACAAGGAAGCAGCAGCAGCTGCAGCCGAAGAAAAAGAGGCAGCGGAGGATGAAGTTCTGACATTGGAAGAAGATGAGGAACTGGTATTGTCCGAAGACGAATAATTTTGTCGAAATGCAGCTTGTATAGTGAGTTTGATGCGCCTTCAGGACCCTTTTAAACGGGCTGCCTGAGGGCGTATTATATTAATTTGAAAAAAATGAAAATAAGTGTTGACAAAAGCCATGAAGTTTGATAGTATATTACCTGTTGACGCGATAAAAATTCTTGAGTGAGAACAAAAAAGAAATTAAAAAAAGTGTTGACAAACACAATGAAATGTGATAAAGTATTTATTGCTGACGAACGAGAGAACAACTTCTTGAAAACGTCGCAAAGCGCCGAAAACAAAGGCTTTTCGGTAGGAACCTTGATAATTGAACAGTGAAACAACCTTGAAAAATTTCGAACAAATTTTTC
>OGCN01000129.1_pt1 | contig 125680 bp, 107 predicted proteins | sample 1570181 | NCBI WGS metagenome assembly OGCN01 (sample SAMEA4370584, study PRJEB24528) | human gut metagenome | reverse complement strand
CAGCGCCAGGCTGCGGGAGGACAGGGCGTCGCGCTCATGCAGGGCGCTTCCGCATTTCCAGGGCCTTTCGGCCCTTTTTCCTTTTCGGGGGCCGTGCGGCCCCTTTCTTCGTTTTTGGGCAAAAACCGCGTTTCGTCCGTTTCTTGTTTTGTGGAATTGGATACTATTTTCCCTTAGTGAGTCGATAGGGGATGACTATGACCTGGAAAGTGCATGAGGTTCATGGGCGTCTTTATCCCGACCAGGGATGGACGCCTGCAAAAGTGATTCTGGAGGACGAGAAGCATCTCCATGATGCCGACCACCCCGAGGCAAATGGTTGGCCTATTTGGCATTTTCGTCACACTCGACCGACTGAGGGGTCGGGGTCGGGGGTTCTTCCTGATTGCCCAATTGTCGATGTCCACACTCACGCATGGGTCGATAGCTTCGCGCCTCGTATGCGTGCTTATTTCGGAGACAACTTCGGCGCTACGGCGTTTAACCCCGGTACGCTCGATGGCGTTCGGGAGCGAAAGCGCGAGCTTGGCGTTACGAAATCGGTGATTCTTCCCGTGCCTACGAATCCTCGTCAGGTGCCGCAATTCAATGATTGGCTGCAGGATTATACCGATGATCCTGATATCGTTCCGTTCATGAGTGTGGTGCGCGATATGGATGATCCTGTTGCCGAGATTCATCGGTGCGCGAAATTGGGCTTTAAGGGCATGAAGTTGCACCCAGTGAATCAGCATTTCAAAATGAGCGACCCTAAAATGTTTCCTATATATGAGGCTGCCATCGAAGAGAACATGGTCATCCTGTTTCATACGGGTTCGGGCATTGATTACCCGACGGTTGGCCCTGATTGGGATTGTTCGCCCGTTGAAATTGATCGTTTCTTTAATAAATTCCCTTACGAGCGAACGGTTTTGGCTCATTTGGGCGGTAGCGTGCCCGACTTCACGCATCCGCCTGAGCTGCATCCTGAATGGCCCGGGTATATGGACACGGCTTTCCAGATTGGTCACATTTCCAACGACGATTTCCTGCGTATTGTACGGGAATATGGCACGAGGCGCATTTTGTTTGGCACCGATTCTCCCTGGGAGGATACTGCGGACTTTTTGACGAGGCTCGCCCACATTGGCCTGACCGATAATGAGTTGCGCGATATTTTGTATCGCAATGCCAATACGTTGCTTAACCTTGGTTTGGAGTAGTTCGTTGCCGTTAATCGATTTGCTAGAGGGGCCGCATTTTGCGGTATTGATAGGCATCGGTGAAAATAAACGGTCCTGTTCACGATCGGGGTCGAGCATCCCGCCCGATTATTCAACCGTTCCCACGTTATGAGCTTCTTCTATACCTCGCCTGGCCAATGCGGGGTATACTCTTCTCTACATATGTTGAGCGGGCGCGCTTTCGCCGATGCCCGGTTTGCCGGGCATTTTGGGAAGAGGCGAAAGCGCGCCCGCTTATGAAGGAGTGGATAATGGAAGGTTTTGCGCTCATTGACACGGGCATATGGTCTATTGTGCCCCCGCTTTTGGCGCTCGGATTGGCGCTTCTTACGAAGGAGGTGTATTCCTCCCTTACGATTGGCGTTTTTGTTGGCATGGTGATTTATACCTTCACCATCGATGGCGTTGGATTCGGCTCGCTCGTTGATGCGTTCTGCCTGGTTCCCCAAATGATGGGTGAGCAAATTGCCAACAACGGCGCGCTGCTGTTGTTCTTGGCGTTGTTGGGTGCGCTTGTCGTGCTTATTGCTATTGCCGGCGGCTCCCGTGCGTACGGTGCATGGGTTTCGCAGCACGTGAAGAGCGCTCGCCTCGCCCGCGTGATGACTGCCGTTTTGGGCATTCTCATTTTTGTGGACGACTATTTCAACTGCCTTACGGTTGGCGCGGTCATGCGTCCTATCACTGACCGTTTCCGTATGAGCCACGAAAAGCTGGCATGGCTTATCGACTCGAGCGCGGCACCCGTGTGCATTATCGCCCCGGTGTCTTCGTGGGCGGTTGCCGTTGGCGGCTATCTGGGCGATGACGGCTTCAATCTGTTCGTGCAGTCGATTCCGTATAACTTCTACGCGCTCGCGACTATCGTGTTTGTGTTCTTCGTCGCTTTCATTGGATTGGATTTTGGTCCCATGAAGAAGGCCGAAGAGGCTGCTGCGAAGTATGGTTCCGCCGAGGCCGAGGAAGTTGCTGTCGCCAACCCGGGCAAAGTAATTACCCATCCCGACGAGGTCGAGGGCGATACGCGCCTGAGCGTTGCCGCCGAGCGCACCGCTGCTAAAATCGCCGTGAAGAATAACCCGCAGACCGCCCACGATTTGCCTGCGACGGTTATTGCGGAAGAGACCGAGCTCGCTGAAGCGTTTGAGGCGAATAAGGCTGAAGCTCAGTTCAAGGGAATGGAAGTGTCCAATAAGGGCAAAGTGTTCGACCTTGTTGTGCCTATTCTCGTTTTGATTGTGTTCTCCATTTGGGGCATGCTCTATATCGGCGGTTTCTTCGAAGGTGTCGAATTTGCGGCTGCCGTTGGCGAGAATCCCGTTGCTGGCTTGTGTATTGGCTCGTTTGTGGCGCTGGTCGTGGCTGCTGCCATGTACCTGCCTCGTGGCTTGTGCACGCTCCAGGGCTATATGGAAGGCGTTGCCGAAGGCGCGCGCTCCATGGTTGGGGCCATTATGATTCTCGTGCTCGCCTGGTCGCTCGGCGGCGTGTGCCGCTACATGATCGGCACGGGACCGTTCGTCAGCGGTTTCCTGAATGGATTGGGCATTAGCCTTACTCTGCTGCCGTTCGCCATTTTCTTGGTTGCGGCATTCATCGGCTTTTCTATGGGTACGAGCTGGGGCACCATTGCTCTCATTCTGCCCATCGTAGTCGGCGTGTTTGACCCGAGCGACCCGCTGTTCTTGGTTGCCATCGGTGCGACTCTCGGCGGCGCGGTGTATGGCGACCATATCTCGCCGATTTCCGATACGACGATTCTTTCGTCTGCCGGAGCCGAGTGCAATCATATGGCACACGTGTCGACGCAGATTCCGTACGCATCCATTGTGTTCGTGTCGGGCGCTATCGGTTATATCCTTGCGGGCATCATGGGCAGCCCTTGGGTTCCGTTGGTCGTCAGCATTGTGCTGGCGTGCGGCGGCTTCGTCGTGATTGCCAAAATCATGAACAAGAAAGACGCTGCGGCGTAAGGGTTCGATACAGAAAAGGCCGGGTTCGCCTGGCCTTTTTCATGTCATCCGTCGAGATTCGCCCTGCCGCTGACCAGCGCGATGGCGTCTATTAAGGCGACCGCTCGTCTTTCGCTCGTCATGCTTGCTATGCGCCTCGCTTCGGTTTTCCATTTCGGAGGAATTTGGGAAACTGGAGTGCCCAGACGGATGCGCTCGCACTCGGCGGCTGCCTTCTCGCCGTTGAGGGTGAATGCGCCTGAATGTCGAAGCGCTGCCTTTGAGCGCCGGTAAAACCTTGAGTCGCTATGCCTGCCGGTAGTCGATTCCGTCGAAGTAGCTGCGGAAATCTACGTGGCGGCTGCTGTGGGGGCAGATGAATTTATGGGCGGCTAGGAAATACTCGTCGGTCATTGCGGCGAGATAGTCGACGACGATTTGGTGCGGTTCTTCTTTTCGGTAGGGCGCCTCGTCGTCGTAAAGGTGGCGCTGGTGTTCGATTTTTTCGATGTGATGCTTGAAGAGCGGGGAGCTTTCATTGTTTGCCTTCAGGTCGCGAAGCAGCTGTTCGTAGAGCTCCTCGAACATGGGGCGAATTTCTTCTTCGTAAATATCGCCCTGATCACCGGCCAAATAGATGCGTTCGTAGTTTTCGGCTTTTGCGGTTTTGAGCGCCGCGAAGGCGTCATCGCTCATCTCGATATGGTCGCGAAGGTAACTATGTTCGACGATATCGACGGTGAGGTTGTTGATGATTTCCGCATTCATGATTCCCATGGGCCCGGCGGTGAAGTGCTTGTCCGATTCGAGCGCGCCAACGCCCATGGCGTCTTGGCGATCTTTACCCACATACGCAATCATGTCGGAAATGCGCACCACGCAGCCCTCGAGCGTTGTTGGGCGCAGGTGCCCGATGGCCGATTCGTCGGTATAACACGCTTCCATATGGGCATCGAAATCGTCGAAGGAATGCGTGGTGCCCAGATAGAACGTTTTCTGGCTGCTTTCGCCGTTGTGGCACAATATGCCGTCGAGCGTTTGTAGGCTTACGTTGCGAGCGTACAGGTGATCAAGCACCCGTGCGCTGTGGACGTTATGGTTGAAATAGCGCCCTGTGTCGGCATGGTAAAGGTCGTTCAGGATATGTTCGCCCGCATGTCCGAAGGGCGTGTGTCCCAAATCGTGACCGAGGGCAATGGCCTCCGTGAGGTCTTCGTTCAGGCGCAGCATGCGTGCGATGGTGCGCGCGGTGCGGGCGACGAGTTGCACGTGCAGGCCGCGTCGTGAGATGTCGTCATTTCGCACGAAGCTGAACACCTGGGTTTTGCCCGCATACCGGTTATAGGGCGGAACGTTGAGGATCTTATCGATGTCTCGACAGAACGGGGGGCGGTGCAGCCGTTGTGACATGTCTCGCTTGGGGTTGCGCCGTATAACGTCTTCGTTCTTGCAGCGATAGGGGTTGGAAATGCCTTTATCGGTATCGGCATTCCACCGATCGATGAACTCGGAAGAGAAGTTGTTGTAGGCCATGGCTGCTCCTTGGCTGCGTTTCGAAAGTCGATATGCCGAGTATACGACATCGGCGCATGCCGGCTGCAGGGAAGCGGAAAGGGCTTCGCATGTGCGATTTCGGTCATTCATAGGCGGGCGCTTTTAATTGGGCGGTCGTGCTTGTCAACCTTCTATGCTTCCTTGAAACCTTTTTGAAAAAATTGTTCCACTGTAGCGTGCGATAGTGATATAGTCTCCGTCAGCACCTTGAGGGATTGAGGTTAGCCTTTTTCCTCTCTCTTGTCGCTCTTCTCAATCCTCCAAGGCCACAAGTGCATAGCGCCACCCCGTCGATACGTCTTGAATCGAAGCTTTCCCGGCCGAGACTGGACGCGTTAGGGGCCTCTGGAGAATCCCAATCATTTGGGTGCCGAAGGGGCAAGCGCCGCGAAACCCATGATCGCGCGGCGTGAAACTCTCAGGCAAAAGGACAGAGCAGCTTCGCAGCTTGTTGCAGGTATTCGTGCATGCGCATCCCCGCAACAGCTCTTCTTCTGTTTATCTCCTTATACTCACAGGCTCCTTCGCTTTCTGAAAGCGTATCGCGCACGGCGTTAGATAGTCGGTCGTTTCGCGATGCGGAATGAAGAAAGGAAGAGTTGTGGAACAGTTTTTCGCCACGGTGAACAGCATTTTGGTCGCCATCGACGATTTTATTTGGGGCGTGCCGCTGATGGTTCTCATTTTGGCCGGCGGCATTCTGCTGACCGTGCGCCTGCGCGGCCTGCAGTTTGCTAGGTTGCCCCGCGCGCTTCGCTACATGATGAAGAACGAAAAGGGCGAAGACGCCCATGGCGAGGTATCGAGCTTCGGCGCGCTGTGCACGGCGCTTTCGGCCACCATCGGCACGGGTAACATCGTGGGCGTTGCGACGGCTATTGTTGCCGGCGGCCCGGGTGCGATGTTCTGGATGTGGCTCGCCGCGTTGTTCGGAATGGCAACGAAGTATTCCGAGGGCCTGCTCGCTGTGAAGTATCGCAGCATCGACGAAGACGGCCACGTGCTCGGCGGCCCGTTCTACTACATCGAGCGCGGCATGAAGCAGCGTTTGCCTCAGATTTCCTGGCGCTGGCTCGCAAAGATCTTCGCGTTCTTCGGAATGTGCGTTGGCCTGTTCGGCATTGGTACCTTCACTCAGGTGAACTCCATCAATTCGGCTATCACCGGCTTCTTTGATCCGAATATGGCGCATACCGTGAGTCTGTTCGGCATGGAATATTCGCTCGCTACGGTTATCGGATCGCTCGTCGTCGCCATTTTCGTTGGCCTGGTTGTAATTGGTGGTCTGAAGCGCATTTCGAGCGTTGCTCAGAAGGTCATTCCCATCATGGTTGTCGTCTACGTGGGCTTCTCTCTGGTGCTCATCGTGGTGAACATCACCGCCCTGCCCGATGCGCTGGTCACGATTGTCGAGAGCGCGTTTGGCCTGCGTGCCGCCGCCGGTGGCGCTCTGGGTGCGATTATCATTGCTATGCAAAAGGGTATCGCGCGCGGTATTTTCTCTAATGAGGCCGGTCTTGGTTCTGCTCCTATTGCTGCTGCCGCTGCTCAGACCAAAGAACCCGTGCGTCAGGGTCTCGTGTCCATGACGGGTACCTTCCTGGACACGATTGTCGTGTGCTCCATGACTGGTTTGGCTCTCGTGATGACGGGCGCGTATCAGATTCCGGGCCTTGAGGGAGCGGCTGTTACCACTGCTGCATTCCAGACTGGCTTGCCGTTCATTCCCGGCGAGGCCGTGAGCTTCGTGCTTATGATTTGCTTGGCTTTGTTCGGTTTCACCACTATTCTCGGTTGGGACTACTATGGAGAGCGTTGCCTCGAGTATTTCAGCAACGGTTCGAAGAAGGCCGTGAAGGCGTATCGCTGGGCGTATATCGCCTGCGTGTTTGCTGGTCCGTACATGACCGTTGCCGCTGTGTGGACCATTGCCGACATCTTCAACGCGTGCATGGCCATTCCGAACATGATTGCCCTGATCGTGCTTTCGGGTGTGGTTGTTCGCGAGACCAAGGACTTCTTCAAGCGTCTTGAGGAAGCGAACGGCGATGAGGAGACTATGGTTCCGTATAAGGCGCAGTAAGAATCGATTCGCCCGATGAAGGTGGGTGGCGGTGAGCTGATTGGCTTCATTTGAAGTTGCGGCTCGTTGCCGCCCGCTCGTTTGAAGAAACTTAGAGCCAAGGGCGCTTTCGCTGTTTGCAGCTTTATAATATCCCCCATGAACCGACGCGCCTTCGGGCGCGTTTTTGTTGTTTGCGGAAAGACGGGAACCAAACGTGGTCGACCAGGAGAAAATCCAACAGGCTGTTCGCCTTTTGCTCGAGGGCATGGGGGAAGATGTTGAGCGCGAAGGGCTGCTCGAGACGCCTCAGCGCGTGGGGCGCATGTATGCTGAAATATGTCGAGGCATGGACGAGTCGGCATTGGGGCATTTGTCCACGACGTTTTCCATCGACTCCGACGATATGGTCGTCGAGCGCGATATTCAGTTCTACTCGCTGTGCGAGCACCACTTGCTTCCGTTTTATGGCAAGGTGCATCTCGCCTATATCCCCAACGGCCGCGTGACGGGGCTCTCGAAGCTCGCGCGCACGGTTGAGGTGTTCTCTCGACGCCTGCAGCTGCAGGAGCGATTGACTTCGCAAATCGCCGATGCGCTTATGGACGATTTGGGCGCGAAGGGCGCTATTGTCATGGTCGAGGGCGAGCACATGTGCATGTCGATGCGCGGTGTGAGCAAGCCGGGCGCTTCGACCGCAACGCTTGCAAAGCGTGGTGTCTTCGAAGGCGATCAAGCGCTGGTTGATGAATTCTTCCGCTTGATTGGGAAATAGTCCGAGTGCATAGACTATCTATGAGCCTTGCTTTTTTGCGAGGCTTATTATTTTGATTGACCGAATGTAGGACCGGGGAGGCGAGTATGGCGAAGCCCGATAAAACCGAACGATTCAAAGTGACCGAACGCGAGGCCGGAACGGGGCGCGTTGTGCACGAAATGCAGGGCGACGCTCCGGTCTTGTCGGCGGCAAGCCCGTCTGACGGCGCGAAACTTGAAGGCTTCGAGGGGCCGGTTAACCCCCTTGCGGTCGACCCTCATATTCCTGCGACTTCTGTGCCCGCAACGGGCGGCGGAGTTTCTGTCGTCGAGGTTTTGCCGACGGGTGCGTCGCCTCTTGGAGCGGCATCGACGAAGACCGCATCGATGATTGCGCGCGAGCAGGAGCTCGAGTTGCGCGGTATTTGCGGAAATGACCAGGTCATGCCTGCGGTCGATGCAATTCGCCGCCATCCCGATTTCGTCGACCATATGAAGCGCATCCATCGTGCCGAATTGAGCCGCGAGTTTTGTTGCCACGGGATTGACCACCTGCTCGACGTGGCACGCATCGCGTATATTCGCGTGCTTGAGCGCAAAATGCCTTTCCGAAAAGAAACGGTCTATGCAGCAGCCTTGCTTCACGATTTGGGCAAGGCTGAGCAGTATGAGCACGGTGAGCCCCATGAGGTTGCGGGAGCTCGTGTTGCGACGAATATCTTGATGGATATCGATGGTTTCTCGGCGCTTGAAAAAACGGCCATCGTTGCCGCGGTGGCACAGCACCGCTGCTTCGCCGATGATGCCTCGCCGTTAGGCAAGCTGCTCTATGAGGTCGACAAGGTTTCTCGCCCGTGTTACGCGTGCGTAGCGCGCGAGCGATGCGATTGGCTGCCCGAAAAAATGAACGTTGGTATTAAAATTTAGGTTGAACAGGGGATACGATGGATGAAATTCGCATCGTCGATTTAGAGGTATTCGCGAACCATGGCGTGTTTCCAGAGGAAAACGCGCTGGGGCAGAAATTCATCGTGAACCTCGTGCTGCGCGGCGATTTTTCTGCGGCATGCAAAAGCGATGCCCTGGACGATTCCGTCGATTATGGCGCGGTATGCCATCTGGTCGATGCGACGTTGCGCGCATCGACGTTCAAACTGATTGAGCGCGCGGCGCAGGCTGTGGCCGATGCCGTGTTGGATAGATTTCCGCTGGTTCAAGAAATTGATATTGAGCTGAAAAAGCCCTGGGCGCCTATTGGCCTGCCCGTTGCATATGCCTCGGTGAAAATTACACGAGGGCGATAGGCTGAATTGAGCGCAGACGGGTCACTCTTTTTTCGGCCTGGGAAATATTTCGCTTATCACGATGGCGCAGAAGATGAGCGCGAAGCCAGCAAGCAGCATCCAGGTGAGCTCTTCGCCATAAAGCAGCACGGAAAACGCCACGCCGAATACGCTTTCAAGCGAGAGCAAAAGCGACGCTTGCGCCGGGGGGATTTTCGCTTGTGCCACATTCTGGAATACCATGGCCAAACATGATGCGAAAATCACCAGGTAGCCGAGCTGTGCCCAGAAATCGACGCCAAGCGACGAGAAAGCAGGCGTAGGCTCGCTGAGCGCTCCAATTGCGATGCCGCACAGGCCGCTTGTGCCGATTTGCACGATGGTGATGGCCATGATGTCTCGACGGTTGGCGAAAACGGGCACCATAACCATATGCAGCGCGAAGAACACGGCTGAGAGCAGGGTCATCGCATCGCCCCAGCGCATAGAGAACGCGAAATCGCCGCCGAGCGAAACGAACCCGACGCCCGCAATGCACATGACGGCGGCTACCAGGTTGAATACCGTGGGGCGACGCTTCGCCACAATCCAGTAAAGAAAGGGCACCATGACGCAATACGTCGCGGTAAGAAACGCGTTGCGGCCGGGGGTTGTATCGGTGATGCCGATAGTTTGAATCCAGAAGCCCAAAAACGAGAGCATGCCAAGCACGACGCCTGCAAAAAGATGGCTCGTATCGAAGTTCGCACGCAGCGTTTTATGGAACACCACAGCAAGAATTGCGGCGGTGGCGACGAAGCGCATGCCCATAAGCCACGCGGGCGGTACGGCATCGACGGCGTCTTTTACGACAACGAAGCTGAAGCCCCAAATAATGGTGGCTGCAATAATGAGCAACTTGTAGAACAGAGCGGGGAGTTCTTTTTTCATCGGAATTCTTTCGTGGTCCTTGCTGCGGCGACGCCTCGTTTTCTTTGTCTATTGTACGAGTTGCGACGTTGATTTGGCAGGAAGTGCGCCCATGGGGCCCTTTTGCAGGGGCCTTGGGCACTAAAATGATGGCGCGGAATAGCGTGAGCAGGCATTTTGCTTTATACAAGCTTGTTTTGCCTTTGGCTTTCGACGAAAGAGGGGCCCCTTGGGTGCGATTCCTGCCAATGTGTGCGGCTTCTTATGCAATAAGGCCCCATGGCGACCTTTTCTGCCGTGAATTACTGCGAACTTCCTTTCTTTAGGGGGAAGGTTTCGCTTACCGCGATGCCGAAGGCGATAAGCGCGAAGCCGATGATCGCTGTGATGGTAAGCGTATCGCCGAAGAAGAGCACGGCGAATGTCACGCCGAACAGGCTTTCGGTCGACAGCAGCAAGGCGGCGGGTGCTGCGGGAACGTGTTTGATGCCAATATTCTGGAAGCAGAGCGCGCCGCACGAAGCGAACACCACAAGATACACCATGCCCGCGAACACCGAAGGGTCGGCAAACGTGGTCAAGTTCGGCGTGCCTTCCGTTGTTGCTCCCCACGCCATGCCAATGAGGCCGGCGACGATGAATTGGATCGCGGAAAGCGCGAGCGCATCGCGCCCATCCGAGAGGCGCGCCGATACCGCCATATGTAAACCAAGGAAAAAGGCCGAGGCGAGCATGATTGCTTCGCCGATTCCGAAGGTGAGCGAGACTTCGCCTGCTCCGGAAAACGAGATGAAGCCAATGCCGGCTAGGGCGAGCAATGCCGCGGCGATGTTGTAACGTGTGGGGCGTTGCTTTGAAATCGCCCACGCGATGAAGGGCACCATGATGGAATACGTGCCCGTAAGGAACGTCCCCTTCGATGCCGTGGTGAATTGAAGGCCCGATGTGTTGAGCAGATATGCCGGCGCGAGAACGAGGCCGATTATTGCGCCGGCAACGAGCATCTCTCGATTAAGGCATTGTGCGACGCGCTTGCGGAAAACGATGAGCAAGAGAATGCCTGCGAGGAAAAACCGAATGCCCATAAGCCAGGCAGGGGGAAACACTGCGACGGTGTCCTTGATGATGCAAGTGCTGAGGCCCCAAATGGCGGCGGCGCCGAGGAGCATGGTCTTATATCCCCATTGGGGAAGTGTCGTTGCAGAGGTTGGAGAATTGTTCGTGATGTGTGCCATGCCTGCCATTGTAGCGGGGCGCTTGAAGCGAATCGAGGGTTGCGTATCGCGTGAAGTTAGGTATTTCAAATGGGGTGCTCGCGAACGCGAATCTAAGGGCACTTGCCGAATGGCGTTCGCTCCATCGTCGGGAACACGATTGCGATTAAAAAAGAAACGCCCCTCGGTTGAGGAGCGTTTCCTGAAATTGCGAGCTTGGCCGCTAGTTCGTCGTGCTTCCGGCGCCTGGAGTGTTGCCGGAATTGTTCGAGTTATCACCCGTGGAGTTCGACGATTCGGGCACGACGTAAATGGTGATCACGGTGCCGCTGTCGACCTTCTTGCCGGCGGTGATGCTTTGCTTGGCAACCGTTCCCGGGGTTCCCGAACCGGCGGATGCCGTATCAAGCGCATAGGCGAGGTTATACGAGAGCAGCGTGTTGATCGCTTCGCTCTGGCTCATGCCCGTGACCGACGGAACGGTGACCTTGTTCTTCTCGGGGTCTTGGCCCTGCGATACAGTGATGGTCACGGTGCCGCCTTTTTCAAGCTTGCCGCCGTTGGGGCTTTGCGACATGACGATGCCTTCGCCGTATTTATCGCTGTAGTCGCCCGTTTCGACCTGCACGGTGAACCCGGCGCTTTCCAGCTGGGCTTTTGCGCTTGCCTGGTCGGACCCGACTACGTTAGGCACCGACGTGTCTTCGGGGCCCGTGGAAATCCAATATTTGACCGTGGTGCCCTCGTCGACTTCCTTGCCTGCGGCAGGGTCTTGCCTGCTCACGGTGTCTTTATCGGCGTCGGATGCCTCGTTGCCGGCGTATTGGGCCTTCAGGCCAGCGTCTTTCAACGCCTTTTCGGCCTGTTCGGATGTCATGCCCGAGAGGTTGGGAATGGAGCCCTTCTTTACGCCCTTCGAAATGACGATGTTGATCTTACCGCCCTTCTCGAGGTCGCTGTCGGCTTCGGGGTCTTGCTTGCACACGCGACCCGCTACGGTTTCGGCGTCGTAGTCTTCGGTGACGGTGCCTACGGTGTAGCCGGCTTTTTCAATGGTTTGAACGGCGGCTTCCTGGGTTTGGCCAATCACGTTGGGAACTTTGTCGCCCCCGCCGAGACCTCCCGTTATCGCGAACGCGAGCGCGGCGATAACGGCGATTGCCGCGATGGCCGCGACGGCGATAAGGGGGCCGCGTTTCTTGCTCTTCGCCTTGCCCATGTCGATATCGTTGCCGCCGCGGTATGAGTTCGTTTTCATTCCCGCGTCGCTGCCGATGGGCTGCATAACGGCGGTGCCGCCCGCTTCGCTTGCCATGCCGGGCACGCTGCCCATGACCGACGTGGGAGCGCTTGCGAAGCCGCCCGCCGCACCGGCGATGTTCACAGGGCGTCCCATGAGGAAGTCGTCGAGCGCCTGCTTCATATCGCGCGCCGTTTGGAAGCGGTTGTAGGGGTTTTTGTCCATCGCCTTCAAGATAATGGCTTCGAGGTCGGGCGAAATGTCGGGCTTGACCTGCGAAGGGGGCAGGGGCTCTTCCTGAACTTGCTTCATGGCGACGCTTACGGCATCGGGGCCGTCGAAGGGAAGTTGGCCCGTGGCGGCTTCATAGAGCACGCAGCCGAGCGAGTACATGTCAGAGGCGCCGGTGAGCTCTTTGCCCTGGGCCTGCTCAGGCGAAATGTAGTGCGCCGTGCCAAGCACGCTGCTCGTTTGCGATTTCACGGAGTTTTTCGCGCGCGCGATACCGAAGTCCATGACCTTCACGTTGCCGTCGGGCTGGACCATGATGTTTTGCGGCTTCACGTCGCGGTGGATGATGTCTTGGTTATGCGCGACGGAAAGCGCTTGGCACACTTGGCTGCCGATTTCGGCGACCTTGCGCTGATTGATGGCGCCGCGTTGCAGAATGGCGCTCTTCAAATCGGTGCCGCGCACGTATTCCATGACGATGAAGTACGTGCCGTCATCGTGGCCCCAGTCGTACACGTTCACGATGTAGGGGCTCTGCAGGTTGGCCGCCGATGCGGCTTCCTGCTTGAAGCGCGCCGCGAATTCAGGGTCGGCTGCGTATTGCGGCAGCATCACCTTCACCGCGACAATGCGGCCGAGCGTTTGGTCCTGGGCCTTGTAGACCTCGGCCATGCCGCCAATGCCGATGCGCTCGGTGATGCGGTATCGGCCGTTGAATACTCTGCCTATCACGTTTCTCTCCTCACCTTCCGCCGCCGCGGATGGACCTATGGTTAAGCGCTTTTCGGCTGGTGCGTTTTCCTGGTTCGATTGCCGAGCGCTTTCTATCGTTAAATACCTTATTTTATTCCAACTACAGCAGGCCTTGCGCCTGAAGCGCCGAAGTTAACACCTTCTGCGCACGCACGCTCGCCAGGCCCGATTCGTCGGTGCCATGCACGCCTTCTTCGATGAGCACAGCGACGGCGACCGAGGGGTTGTCGGACGGTGCGAAGCCCACGAACCAGCTGTCGTTGTATTCCTTGTTCGTCTCGGCCGTGCCGGTTTTGCCGGCGACCTGCACGCCTTGGATTTTTGCTCCCGCGCCGGTACCGTTGTTCACGACGCCTTCCATCATTTCGGTGATGGTTTTCGCTGAAGAGCTCGACATGACGCTGCCGAGGCTCTTCGGAGTTGCGCTGAAGGAGCGCTCGCCTTGGGCGTTGTAGACGCCTTCAACGAAGTATGGCTTCTCGAGCACGCCGTCGTTGGCAATCGCCGAGGCGACCATCGCCATTTGCAGCACGGTGGCCTGCGGGCCTGCGGGGCTTGCGTGCTCGCCTACCGGCTGGCCGCATGCCGCCCACGCGGTTTCCCACGTGGTCATCTCGTCGGGGTCGGGCATGAGGCTTGCCGTGGTGGGGATGTCGGTGTCAATGGCGCTGCCGAAGCCGAACTTCTGCGCGGTTTTCACGAGCAGGTCGCTGCCGACTTCCTCACCGAACTGGCCGAATGCCGTATTCGACGAAACGGCGAGAGCCTGGGCGAGCGTGATGGTGCCATAGCCAATGTCGTCGGCGTTGGTGACCGATGCGTTGCCGATGGTCATTTGCGCAGGCGCGTCGACGGTGGTGGAAGGCGTGGCGAGGTTACCCTCGATAAGCGCAGTAAGCGTGACGAGCTTGAATGTGGAGCCCGGCGCATACACGGCGCTCGTGGCGCGGTTGATGAGCGCGCCATTCGTGGCGTCGGTTCCGCTTGCGGCCTGGGCCAATATGTCGTCGACGTCGTTGATGTCGTAGGTGGGCGAGCTCGCGCAGGCGAGCACCGCGCCCGTTTTCGGGTTCATGACCACGACGGCGCCCTTGTAGCCCTCGAGCACCGATTCGGCGGTTTTCTGAATCTCGGAATTAATCGTGAGGCGCACGTCGTTGCCGGGCGTCTCGATTCCCGCCATGCTGTTTACTACGTCGGTCCAGCTTGCGAAGCTCGAATCGCCTTTCAGCGCGTTGTTCTGCGAGGCCTCAATGCCCGATGCGCCGTAAACCTGCGAGTAGTATCCCACCAGGTGAGCTGCGAGCGAACCCTGCGGATATTCGCGCGTGTATCCGCCATCGTCTGCCTGCACGCTGTCGGCCAACACGACGCCATCGTATGTGGAGATGGAGCCGCGTTCGGTGCTCGCTTCCTTATAGAGCGTGTGGTTGTTGCCGGGGTAGCTCTGATACTCGTCGGCCATAAACACCATAACGTAAGTGAGGTTCGCTACAAGCGCCGCGAACATGAGCGCGAACGCGAGCGCGGTATTGGTGAGACGTTTGCCCAGGGCGACGCGGCCGAGCACGCCCGTTTCTGCGGGGCGGCCGTGCGAGCCGTGCGCGCCAATGGGGGCCATGCGGCTCGTTCCGTCGCGAACTTCCGAGTTGATGCCGGTGCCCTCGTCGCCGCATCGCAGCAAAAGGCCAATGCCAATGAAGCTTGCGAGCAGGGAAGATCCGCCTTGGCTAATGAAAGGCAGGGTAAGGCCTGTAAGCGGAATGAGTCGCGTAACGCCGCCCACGATGATGAACGCCTGAAGCACGATGGTCACGGTGCAGCCTACGGCCATCATAGCCGACACGTCGCTTTTCGCGCGAGCCGCGGTCGCGAAACCGCGAATGCACAGGCTCAAATACAAAAGCAGCACGGCGGCTCCACCGAGCAAGCCTGTTTCTTCGGCGATGGCGGCGAAGATGAAGTCGGACTCAACGACGGGGATGTTTTCGGCGAGGCCGTTGCCGATGCCTACGCCCACCATGCCGCCATCGGCCAGGGAATAGAGCGTTTGGCACAGCTGATAGCCATTGCCCGATGCGTCAGAGAACGGGTCGAGCCAGGTGTTCACGCGAATTTGCACGTGGCCGAAGAACTGGTACAAAAACACGCAGCCAATGGCGGCAAGGCCGAAGCCCACCACTAAATAGAGCTTCTTTCCGCTCGCGATATAAAGCATGACCAGGAACAGCACGAAGCATACAAGCGCGCTTCCCAAATCTTTCTCGAACACGACGATGATGAACGAAATCGCCCACATCACGAGCAGTGGCGCAAGCGTTCCCAGATCGGGAACGCGGAAGCGGCCAACGCGCACGGTGAAAATGGAGAGCATCTCGCGGTTTTGCGCCAAATACGACGCCAAGAAGATAACGATGCAGATTTTCGCGATTTCGCCTGGCTGGAAGCTGAAAGGACCAAGCTTCAGCCAAATGCGGCTGCCGAGGATTTCCTGGCCGAGGCCGGGAATCATGGGGGAGAGCAGCAAAATGATGCCCAGCACCATGAACGTATATTTGTATTGTGAGAGGCGGTCGATGTTGCGCACGACCGCCAGAGTGATCACCATGCACGCGATGCCAACGAACAGCCAGATGATCTGGCTTACCGCCAAATCGGGTGCGAGGCGCGTGACGAATGCGATGCCGATGCCGGAAAGGCCGAATGTGATGGGCAAAATGGCCGGATCGGCGTTTTTCGCAAGGAAGCGGGTGGCGATGTGCGCCACCACAAACGCGGCGAACAGGCCGAGGGGCGCGGTGAGCGATTCGAGAGAAAGCGCCGTGCCTTGCTGAATGAGCACCATGGCGAACAGCAGCACAACGAACGGCGCCGCCAAGCACAAAAGCAGCAGTTCGGTATTGCGACGGCTCATTATTTGTCACCACCCTTTCCCTCATTGGCGTCGTCCTGCGTTTTTTCGGAAGTCGCTTGCGATTTCCACGTGCTCACGAGCGAATCGGCGTCGGCCACGGAATCGACGCGCATGCCGCCGTTTTCGGTGAGCCTATCGATGGTGTTTTGCGGAAGGTCCAAATCGCTCGTTTTCACGCCGGTTTTATGGTCGAGCGTGTAGGTTTGGATGCCGAATACCTCGCCCGGCAGGCCGCGGTTCACGACAATCTCGTTATTCGAATCGACGGTAAGAAACGCCACGTGGTTCAAATAGACATACGAGCCGAAGGCGGTTGCAGCGAGCACGGCAAGAAGCGCAAGCGCGCCGATAATGGCGCCTGTTCGGCTGCGGAACCGCGCTTTTTTCACGCGGGTCTCTTCGTCGCCTTTCACATCGATTACGACGGCGGTCACGTTGTCGAAGCCGCCTGCCTTAATCGCCTCATTTACCAGGATGTTTGCGCAAAGCTGCGGGTCGCAACGACGCATAAGCACGCTTTGGATGACGTCGTCTTCAATCATCGACGAAAGGCCGTCCGAACACAAAAGCAGCCTGTCGCCGCCTTCGAGCGTCATCTCGTAAATATCGGGAAGGGTTCGCAGATCGCTGCCAAGCGCTCGGGTGATGACGCTGCGCTGGGGATGCACGCGGGCCTGTTCTTCGGTGATTTCGCCCGCTTCAACCATGTCGGCCACGAGCGAGTGGTCGCGTGTGATGCGCTGAAGGTTGCCGCGATGCAGCAGGTAGGCGCGCGAATCGCCAACCTGTGCCACCACGAGGCGAACTCCGTCGAGCACGGCGGCGGTCATGGTGGTTCCCATGCCTTGTTTGCCGCGCCCGTCGACCGCGGCGCGAATAACCGCGCGATTCGCTTCGACCACGGCGCGCGCAAGCGCATCGCCGTCGGCGGTGTCAGGTGCGTTTTCGACAAGCGTTTGGATGGCGATTTCGCTGGCGACCTCACCTGCCGCATGGCCACCCATGCCGTCGGCGACGGCGAATACGGGTGGGGCCACGGTCAGGCTGTCTTCATTATGGTCGCGAACCAGGCCGACATCGGTACGAGAACCGTATTCGGGGAAATCGACCTTGGCGTGGCGGCCGCGGCGCTGGGCCTTCTTTGCGGCGGCCATTATTCGTACCTCACTCGCATGGTGACGTCGCCGATATTGACCACATCGCCGCTCTTGAGCGCGACAGGTTCAGCGATGCGCTGACCGTTTACGGCAGTGCCGTTCGTTGAACCCAAGTCTTCAACGAACAGGTTTTGGCCCATGATGGAAAAACGCGCGTGGCGCGCGGAAACGTAGCTCGCGCCAATCACGATGTCGGCGCCAGGCGAGCGACCCACGATAACGGGGCCGCGTACGGGCATTTTCACGCCGCGCAGCTCTTTGGGCCCGCGTTCTACCGACACCTCCCAGGCCTTTTCGCGTTTGCGCTGGCCTTTCACCAGGCCAATTCCCGTTTTCATAATGGCGAACAGGAAGAGATACAAAAGCGCGACGAACAGAAGACGGCCAACTAAAAGGACGATGTCGATCACGGAAGGGCTCCTAACGCAGTGAGAAGATGAAATCGGTGATGCCGAGTGTGATGCGGTCGCCGTCGGACAGGCCGCGTCGCGTGACGGGCGCGCCGTTGACGAGCGTGCCGTTGGTGGAGCCAAGGTCGGTAATGACCCAGACGCCCTGCGGTTCGAATTCGATTTGCGCGTGCTGGCGCGAAGCATTCAGGTCGTTCACGACGATGTCGTTGCCCGTTTCGCGGCCGAGGAGCACGCGGTTGGTAGCAAGGTCGTAGGAGCGATTCGATGCGACGTCGATGAGACGCGCGCGAACGGCATTGGCATTGGGGATTTGGTTTGCCTGTGCGGCACCCGCAGTGAACGCGACGGTTCCGGGAACGCCCGCATAAGCGGCATTGCCCGGCATGCCGGGCGTGCCACCTGCGGCTTCGGCGACGTGGGCGACATCGGGGAATGCGCCAGCTCCGCCTGCGGGGTAGGTCGCGGGGAATGCGCCGGGGAACGCGGGAGCCTGCTCAGGCAAAATGACCGGTTCGGGCGCGGGAGGCTGCGGAATGCCCTGCGCGAACGATTGGGCGGCCTGGGCTCCGGCGGCAGCCGGCTGCGCGACGTGCTGCTGGTTGGCGTAGGCGGGAGCTTCGGGTTCAATCACGGGCGGTACGTTGACCGGCGCATGGGGGTCGCTGAAGTTCTCGCTGTTGAACGTGTATTCGCCGTAGTTGGCGTCGTAATCGATTTCGTCTTCGTTGACCTGGGGCAGCGGCGGCTTTGCGACGGGTTGCTGGACTGCGCCGTATGCCGCGCCTGCTGCTGCGCCGTATCTGGGCGCCTGACCGAAAGCCGCATTTCGATTGGGCTGCGCGTAGGCGGGTTGTTGGGGCTGCGCTTGCGGTTGCTGACGGTATGCGGGTTGCTGCTGGGGTTGCTGCGCGTAGCCTCGGCCACCGGCGGGAGCCATGCCGTAGCGCTGCATTTCCTCATCGCGCAGCTGTGCGATGATGGGTGCGCTCACCACTTCGGCGATCACGTCGAATTTTCCGTGCTTCAGGCTCTCGTCCACGATGAAGCGCACGAGCGGCTTGCAATCCAGGGCAAGACCTTCGGAAGACGCTGCCGATTCGAGGCGCGTTTCGGTTTCGCCCGCAAGCGTGGGATAAAAGCCGAAGAGACGCTGGTCGTCGTCGGCGTTCACGAGCACGGTGTAGAGCGTGGGGGCGAATTCGCGGCCCGCACTCACCATTTTCTCGCGGCGCATTTGCTTTTCAGCCTTCTTCATTATTTGGACGGGCGAGATGGGGGCGTTGTTCATTTTCCCCGCTGCACCCTCGAAGGTATCTTCCATTTTGCCTTCGAATTTCGAGAAGAATCCCATGGGCGACTCAAGCCTTTCTGCGGTTTTAGTACGTGAGCTTAAAAAAGATATAATAACCAACCATTAAAACAGAAAGGCCATGTGGCGTGCAAAATCTCATCTTGAACAGATATAGGCCGCTCGAGGAAGCGGGCGCGGGCGGTTTCGCGACGGTGCTTGCGGCGTGGGATACGCGTATCCAGCGACGCGTGGCTATTAAGTGCTTGCGCCTTGACGGCTACGCGTCGCCCGCTGATGCGCGCTCGCCGCGCGAGATTCCCGGGCTCGATGAGGCGCGCACGGCTGCCATGCTGTCCGATTCGCACATCGTGGGCGTGTACGACTTCGACGCATCGGGCGCCCAGGCGTATTTGATCATGGAATACATGGATGGCATCACGCTCACCGAGCTCATGCGCGAGGAGGGTGCGCTGTCGCTCGATGTGGCGACGTGTGTGTTCGAGGCCGTGGCCGGTGCGCTCGAAACGGCGCATGAAAACCAGGTGCTTCACCTCGATATCAAGCCCGATAACGTTTTGATTAACCGACAAGGCCAGGTCAAAGTGGCCGATTTTGGTCTGTCGCAGTTGTCGCATGCGGCGGGGTATGGCAGAGCGGCGGGTGGAACCATTGGGTATATGCCGCTCGAGCAAATGCGTCTTGAAGCGTGCGACGCGCGTACCGATGAATGGGCGCTTGCCGCGCTTACCTATGAAATGCTCGTGGGCGAAAATCCATTTCGGGCGCCTGGCCTCGATGCTGCCGAACGTGCCATTGAGCAGGCGGAAGTATTTGTGCCGTCTATGGTGCGCGGCGATTTGAACGAGGAGGTCGATGAGGCGCTGTTTGGAGCGCTTGCAATCGATCGCGACGATCGCTTCGATTCGGTCGAGCTGTTCGCCGACGCCATGCTGCCGCATATGGGCGACGCGCGGCGAGGAGCGCGTGAGCTTGCGGTGTTGGTGGGCGAGGCGTGCGACGATGGTGCCGATTGCGACGAAGGATGCGGCGCGGCGTCGGCCTTCTTGCCGGGGCGCGGCGGGTCGCATGCGGGCTTGAGCATGATTGACCGCATGGCGCCGCGCACGAAAGCGCTGGTCGCGCGTTTATGGGCGGCTGTCGTATGTGGGTTTGCCGCGTTCGAAGCGGCTGCGAACATTCCCGCGTGCATGACGATTGCCGGGCGCATGGAGCCGGCGTTTTGGGGCGTGGTGGGCGTTGCCGTTGCGGCGGCGCTCGCGTGGCCCGGAGCCGGTGCGGCGTTTGCGGTGGGGGCACTCGTGGTGGCGCTCGCGCTTTCGGGGTCGCCGTTTTTGGCGCTCGCGCTCGCACTTGCTGGCGTAGCGTGGCTTGTACTCGGTGGCGCGCGACATCATGCGTGCGCGAATGTGGGCACAACGGCTGTTCTGGCGGGCGCGTTCGGCTTCGCGCCCGTGGTGCCGCTGCTCGCGGGGTATTTCCTGAACGTGAAGCATGCTTTTGCGGCTACAGCGTTTGCCGTGGTTTCGGCGTTTTGCCTGGCATGCGCGGGCTCGCTCGATTTGACGGGTTGGAATGTGTTCGCGTTTGGGGCTATGCCGGGCGCGAGCGCTATGGAGGATGCGGCGTTGTTGCTCGTCGCAAGCCCGGGCGTGTGGGGCATGGCGGCGTCGTGGCTGGTTGCTGCAGTGGTAGGCTCGCTTCTGTGCGCCCGCGGCAACCGTGGCCTTGCGGCCTGCGGCATGCTTGCGGCAACGGCGATTTTGGTGCTCGGCGTTATTGCGGCGGCGCGCCTTGGCGGCGCCGATTTCCCCGACGTGGCGCAGCTCGCTCCCGCATTGGTTGCCGGTATCGCTATGACCTGCGCTACGGCGGCCGGCGTTCCTTCGCGCGAGTAGCGCTTGTCGGTATTGAACCATTCGCAGGAAGGGGGCGTGCCGAATCGAGTTCTTTTCCTACGCCTTGGTTTTCGTTTCTATGTAGTCGATAAGCTGCTGTTTGGAATGCACGCTGAGCTTTGAGTAGATCGATTTTACGTGCGCGCGAGCGGTGTTTTCGCTGATGAAGAGTTTCTTTGCGATTGCTGCGCGCGTGTGGCCGTGTATAAGCAGCATCATGACTTCTGACTCTCGCTCGGTAAGATGGAAGGTTGCGGCGACTTTGCCGCACGCCTCGTCAAGTGGGCCTTTCCTGGCGCTTTCGGCGGTCTCGGCGATTTGGGGGGAATTGGGAGGCTCGACGAAATCGTCAAGGGTGACGATGCCTGCTCTATCGGCCTTTTCGCCGCCCGTATTTTCCCCAACGCTGCTTTTGCTTGGTTCTGGTTCGGGGCAAGGGGACTCTGCGGGAATGATGCTTTCCGCATTGCCGGCGAACATGAGCATGGCGCCAATGACGGTTGTCATGGCGACGCCGACCACAACCACGAACATGCTCTGGCTGTCGGTCACGTATAGGGGGCAGAGCGATTGTCCAATGAGAGTCCCTAATGCATAGCCTCCGCTTAAGATAGACCATCCTGCGGGGAATATGAGCGCGAGGCTTATCACGCCTCGTTTTGAGACGCTGACGAGCAGGCCGAACATAATTATGCAGAGAAGTCGCCATGAGAAGAGTGTGGCGGCGAGCCAGATTTGGGCACGGTCGAGGGCTACGATGTTGAGAAGCATGATGCCTACAACAACGGGCACGAAAACGCGCAGCGCTCCAATGAATGTCGCGCGGTTTCGCAAAATAAGCCATGCCCCCAGTGCGATGATGCCTGCGACAAGCGCGACGGTGCTCACGTTCTCGTTGATGGTCGCCATCTCTATTTCGGTTGCGGCGTGGGCGGTGCTTCCGGCTGTAACACCGAGGGCGCCTGCAAAGAGCGTTGCCGCGGCTGCAATGCGCATGTAGGTGCGCGTATTTTGCGGGCGCACGAGAATCTGGTCGTTTGGCATTATCGAGTCGCCGAGGCTTGCGAGGAATCCCGCGAGCGAAACTGCGCCGAAGAAGGGCGCTGCGATAACCGAGCGCACATCGCCTCCATGCATGAAGAACAGGTCTGCCGCCGAGGCGAGCACGAGGGCGCACGCAAGGTTTCGGAATGTGTCGCTCAGTGAAGAATTCGCCGCGATTCCCGCCCATAAGAACGCGCATGACGCCCAAGAGAATCCAACGACGACGGCAGCGACGTAAATGCTCCATGTCGGCAGGAGCCGCGCGGCGATGAGACATGCTGCAACGCTGCCTGCGATGATGCACGCGATGAACCATGCGGCAAGGCGCGCATGCGAAAGCAGCGTGGAATCGGCGCGATAGCTCGCGTAGCAATAGGCTACCAGAAGCGACGCTGAGAAAAATGCGGCGAACAATGGCGAGATCGCCATGCCGGCGGAGGGCGCGAAAAGGTAATTGGAAAGTGCGCTGTGCCACGCCAGAAGTCCCGCCAGTCCAATGGTAATCATTGTTTGGCTGCAGGCGCCAAAAGCGTGCGGGACGTTTTGTCCCATGCGTATTTTCGTCATGCTTTCCTCCCTCATGCGTACGATTATACGTGATGGGAAGGCCTTTTTCGAAAGACTACCCGTTTTGGGTGAGCTTCCTGGGGCTATGGTTCGCCTCGAAAGGTCGGCTGGGGAACCGGTCGATCGAGGCTGCAGGCGAAGGGCCTGCGGCGTTGGGGACCCAAGGAGGGAATCATGAAAAAATGTAATGGCGTATCGCGTCGCTCGTTTTTGAAGGGTGCCGCTGGCGCGGGCCTTTCCGCGGCCGCTCTTGGTATGCTTGCGGGTTGCAGCCCGGCGGCAACGTCTACGAAGGCGGAGGAATCCGCGGCCGCTGCTTCGGGCGCGTCGGGTGTAGCTGTTGGCCAGCCGAGCTCCATTGCGGCAAATGGTGGTGTCGCGCCGTCGTGGCTTGGCGAGAAGCCTGAAGTACCGAGCGATATCGCAAAAACCATCGACTGCGATTTGCTCGTCATTGGCGGCGGCAATTCTGGCATCGTGGCCGCTCGCAAGGCTGCCGAGCTTGGTGCCAAGGTTGTCGTGATGGAGAAGCAGCCCCAGGATACCTGGTCTCCCATTGGTTGTGACTGTGGCACTATTAATTCACAGGCGTACCTCGATACGGGCGCCGAAGCCGTCGACGAGATGGCCGTGTTCAATGAGTGGCAGATTCGCTCTTTCGTGCGCACCATGCCGTACAACGCCAAAGTGTTCGCGACTCGCTCCGGCGAAGCTGCCGACTATGTGCGCGGTGTTGTCCCCCAAGAAGATCTTGACGAATACAGCGTGTACTACAGTTTCCCCAATGGTCGCAACAAGACGATCGTAAACCACAGCGGCTACACGAGCTTCCCGGGCACCATTTCTTACCGTGACTTCAACAACAAGCTCGGCAATGGCCAAAACCAGCCCGCTTGGAAAGTTGTCATGAAGGCCAATATCGACGCCGCCGAAGAGCATGGCGCCGAGTGGTTGTGGCAGACCAGCGCTACCGTGCTTCTTCAGAACGAAGGCGGCGACGTGACGGGCGCTGTGGGCAAAGGTCCCGACGGCAACGTGCAAGTGAACGCCACGTCGACGCTTTTGGCATGCGGCGACTTTTCTGCCAATGGCGAAATGGTACTCGCGCTCCAGGACGAGGTTCGTCAGCTCGCTGAAATTTCCGGCATCGACACCACCGACCCCTCGGCGTTTATGGGCATGGGTCAAGACGGTATGGGCCAGAAGCTTGCCTGTTGGGCTGGCGGCGTGATGGAACCCGGTCCTCGCGCGGCCATGAACTTCGGCAACGGCATGGGGGCTCCCGGCCTGACGGCTGTGGGTAATTACCCTGTGTTTGGTCCCGACGGCAAGCGCTTTTATAACGATGCTCAGCTGCAATTTGGCGGCCAGGGCTTTTTCGCCCGCCGTCTTCCTGGTGAGCTGCTGTGTACCATTTGCGATGGCAAATGGGAAGAGAACATCATGAACCAGGGCTACGAGCACAACATGAGCTCTACCACGTGTGCCCGTGAGTGGGACCTGGTCAAGGAAGACTTGAAGAACTACAAGACCGGCCCCGACGGCTTCGAGGTGTATGGCTTTACCGGTTACGGTATGAACAAGTCGAAGATGTATGCCGCCGAAACCCTTGATGAGCTCGCTGATATTTTGGGTTATGAAGGTGAGGCCAAGCAGGGCCTGCTCGACGAAATTGCGCATTACAATGAGATGTGCGCCGCCGGTAAAGATACCGATTGGGGCCGCGATTCAGACCTTATGAATGCGCTCGACACACCGCCGTTCTTCGGCATGGCCGGCACTACGTCGAAGGGTCGCGTTTCTTCGGGCATGGTGCAGATGTCGGGTGTTTTGGTGAACGACAAGTATCAGGTTCGCCGCACCGACGACACCATCATTCACGGTCTTTATGCCGTTGGCAATACCGCTGGCGGCCGCTACGCCATCCAGTATCACGCGATGCTTGCAGGCAACTCGGTCGGTTTTGCCATTACTCAGGGTATGGTTGCGGGCGAACACATCGCCCAGTTCGCCGAGCAAGACGTGACTGATGCCATTGCCTACGAGGAAAAGCTCGCCAAGCTCAAGGAAGAGATGGCCAACCAGCCTCAGGGCGGCCCTGGCGGGGCGCCTAAGGGTGGTGACGCCAAGGAGGGCGACGCCGAGAAAAAATAAGATCGTTTTATAACGTTCGTTATTGTGAGATTCGCTGCCTGGGCATACTCTCCCTCCTTATGGCCCGGGTGGCGTTTCTTGTTCCATGAGATAATGCCGTCAGGTAGGCAATTGCTCCTGCTGCGTACTGGCGTTTGAATGCAATCAGAGGGGGTTCACTATGAGCTGCGTGATTTCCGTCAACATACCGTTCGTTACCGGTCGCTGCGATTTCTATGGGCGCAATCTCTACCCGAATACGGCGCCCGCGGTGAAACACGCCTATTTGGACGCCCTTATCGCGGAGGCGCGCAGTGTGAGCGAAGATCTTGGCGAGCCTGTCTCGTGCGTCGCGTTCGAGGGTGGCGCTCTTGGCACCATCGAGCCACAAAAGCTGCGAGAATTCCTCTCCGAACTCGCAAGTGCGCTGCCCCTTGCCGACGATTGCTTTGTGTCCGCCGAGGTCGATCCCGGGCTGTTGTCAACCGCGACCATGGACGAGTTGCTTGCATTCGGCATTTCTGTGCTGCGATTCCATTGCCTTACGTCGAATTCCATTGAAAGCGAAAGGCTCGAGCGTGCGGGCGCCGTGGGCGAAATGGCGAAAAGTCGCATCGTGCTCGAATCGGCGGGATTCTTCAATATCGATGCGCAAATTCTGGTGGGGCTTGCGGGGCAGACCGAGAAAACGGTGTTGAAAACCTTGCGGGAGCTCGTGCTTTCGTCGGACGTGAATCACTGTACGCTGCTTCCCGCGCGCGGGTCTGTGGCCGGCGATGCCGTTTTTGCAACTGAGATGTTTTGCGTGGCGAGCTCTTTTCTGAAAGAGCACGGCTTTGTGCAGTATGCACCCTTGTGTTTTGCGAAGCCGGGTTTTGAACTTGCAATTGAGCATGTGCGTAAAAGTGGCGATGTAGTGGGTTTGGGGCCGTCGACGGTATCGCGCCTTGGCGATCTGATGTGGGCAAATAGCGGCGATATCGATATGTACATCCAGTCGGGGGCCGACCCTGAGGCTATTACCGAAAGCGTCGTCGAGATTGCGGGCCCGCTCGCATCTGCGCAAAAGGAGATTTCTCGTTTGTGGCAGCTGGGAAGCACTTCGCTTTCTGTCGATTTTGGCAATCTTGTCTGCGAGGGGCGGCTTACTGCTCAAGGTTGCCTCGATTTTGACGAGGTCGCTCGAAGGATCGTCGCCGAGTTCGTCGAATAGGCATCGGGCCGCTTGCCGCGGGCTTTCGTGCTCCCCATTACGTCATACGCCGTCATTTTCCTGCGGCTCATGTGGCTGGTTCCGTGCGGGGCCAGCCACTTTTTGTCTGGTGATAAAGTTCAGTTCGCTATAAAGGGGGCGTGCGGCTTTTCGCTGCTCGCATTGCATGGAAGGATGTTTGTTGTGCTGGGCGTTTTGATTCTTAACACGGGAACCCCCGATGCTCCGACGCCCGAAGCCATTCGTCCTTATTTGAAGCAATTCCTTTCCGACCGCAACCTCATCAATGTACCGCGGCTCATTTGGAAGCCGGTGCTCAATTTCTGCATTCTGCCGAATCGTCCGAAGAAAACTGCTGCGCACTACCAGCAGTTTTGGACCGAAGAGGGCAGCCCATTTTTGCTCACGTCGCTTGTGCAGCGCGATAAGCTTCGCGCCCGCCTGACGGAGCTCATGGGCGAACCTGTCGCGGTTGAACTGGGCATGCGCTACGGCAACCCGTCGACGAAATCGGCCATTGAGGCGCTGCTTGACGCAGGCGTTTCTCGAATTGTGGTTGTGCCGCTCTACCCGCAAGAGACGAAGGCGTGCGCGGGCACGTGCTTGGAGGAATTCGAGCGTGCTTTTGGCGAGGCTATGGCCGAGCGTCCCAAGCGAATGCGACCGGAAGTGCGCACGATTTCGCACTATTGGAATGCGCCGGGCTATCTCGATGCGCTTGCGCAATCGGTGCGCGATGCGTGGTCGTATGAGCCGGGTAAAAAGCTCGTGGTTTCCTTCCATTCCATCCCCGTGAGCTTTCAAGCGGCGGGCGACACCTATCCCGAATCGACCAAGGCTACGGCCGAGGGGCTGGCGTCCAAGTTGGACATTGCTCCCGAAGATGTGGTGCTCACCTACCAATCGCGCTTTGATTCGCGCAAATGGCTCGGGCCTTTCCTCGGGCCTGAGCTGCGTCGTTTGGCGGCCGAGGGCGCGCACGACGTTGCTGTGGTGTGCCCCATATTCTCGGTCGACTGCATCGAGACTTCGTATGAAGTGGGCATTGAGGCGCGTGAGGAATTCGTCTCGGCAGCGCGCGAAGCGGGCGCCGAGGCGCCGAATTTCACCTATATCCCGGCGCTTGGCGCAGCCGATTCTGTTATTGGCGTGCTGGCGAATCTCATTATGGCGAAGGGCGCGTAAAGCCCCACGTCCCCCGCGCCTTCTTATCGTTCATGGCGTCGCTATTCTTCCTTGTGTGCCATAAAGCGTAGCTTTTGGGTCTTCTTTCTGGATGGTGGGGCTTTCGCTTTCGCGGACGAGCGGGCATGTGCCCCTTCGGTTTCGCCGCGAATGCGAAGTCTCGCCTGCGCGGCGTTTGCGCTATTATCGAACGCCGAAAGTTTCGCGGCGCGTCGGTGCCGCCATTTGTGAAAGGACTCGCCCGCATGCCTCGTTTCATGCCGAATGCAACGCTCGTGTTTTCTGGGCTCGGCTATGCCGCCGATGGCCCATATCTGCTGGTCAATGACGTGTATGGAAAAAAGCAGATGCGCCTGCCCGTTCTGGGCCGCACCTTCACGCTCCGCCATACGCAAAAGCGTTTCTGCATTGGGCCGTTCGATTTGAAAACCTACCAATCGAAGGCGTGCGAAAACAGCGTGGAGCTCATGCCGTTTTCCCAGTACAAAGATGACATGTGCCCGGCCTGCCGCGAAGAGACGGGCTTCAATCCGGCTTTCTACAACGCCGACAGCATTTCGGCCCAGCAGCGCGCTTACAACCTCACGCCGCACTTCGTGTACATGGCGTATTTCTCGCCGCAGCATTTGAAAGTGGGCATTTCGTCGGAAACGCGCGGCATCGAGCGCCTGCTCGAGCAGGGCGCGCGCGTCGCGGGCATTTTGAAGCGTTTCGCAAACGCCGATGAAGCCCGCGCACTCGAGGCTCACTTGTGCGCGCAGGAAGGCATTTACGAAACCATGCGATTGGGCACGAAGGTTCGCCTGCTTAGCGATCCGTTCAAGGCCGATGCCGCCATTGAAACGGTGTACGAAGCGGCTCGCGCCCATGGCGTTGAGCCCGAGGGCGGCGTGCTTGACCTCACGAAATACTACTTCGGTGATGTGGAAGCGGCGCCCGACATCGTGCAGCTGCCCGACGATTCGCCAAGCGATATGGTCGCTGGTCGCTGCGTGGGCATGGTGGGCGGCATTTTGATGCTCGAGCAGGGCGGAAACGTGTTTGCCGCGCCTGTGAAGGAATGGGAATCGTACGAGGTTGAGATCACGGTCGGCGAACTTTTATGCGAATACGAGTATGAACCGCAGCAAATGGGGCTGTTCTAGCGCGGCATAGTTGGCGCCATACGCAAAAAGGCGGCGCCACAACCCCTCCCTCGGTGGCACCGCCCGCATTGGAATCATAGCCGTTTTTTCGGGCAAATTCGCCCAGGCGTCGTAAAAAGTCACTGCGCGGGCGGCCCTGTTACGGGTATATCCATTGGTTGCTCTGTCCTATCGCCGCTTGTTTGTGCCCAAATATGGCAAGGGGGCCGCTCATGGCGGTTGGCATGCTAGAATTGCGCCCATGACTACTTTATTAACATCCTCCGCCCACGACACCATGCGCCGCCACAAGAAGGTGCGAGAATATTCCGTGGGCGAAGAAATCGGCAATTCCATTACGCACGGCGTAGGCGCGGCTTTAGCCGTCGCGGCGATTCCCATTAGCATTGTGCGCGCCGTCGGTGATGGCGCAGGCGTGCTTTTGGCCGCAGCGCTCATCTATTCCATCTCTATGCTCATGGAATACTTGGCCTCGACGCTTTACCATGCCCTTGCCGTCGATGGCGCGAAGCGCGTGTTCAAGGTCATCGATCACGCTGCGATTTACCTGTTCATTGCGGGAAGCTATACCCCCTATTGCTTGGTTACGCTTTCTGAATCGGGCGGTATGTACCTGTGCGCGTTCGTGTGGGCGCTCGCGATTATCGGCATGGCTGCCGAGGCGTTCTGGGCATTCCGTCCTCGCTGGGTGTCGGTCGTGATTTATTTGATCATGGGCTGGTGCGTAGTGGGATTCTTGCCGGCGCTTGTCGAAAACCTCGCGCCAACCGGCCTTTGGCTGCTCGTCGCCGGCGGCGTTTGCTACAGCATTGGCTGCGTGTTTTATGTGCTGAAGAAAATTCCCTTCATGCATATGGTGTTCCATCTGTGGGTGCTCGCCGGCAGCGTCCTGCAGTTTTTCTCGATATTGTTGTTCGTGCTGTAAGCACACCCGCATGGCTGCGGTGATTTAAGAAAGCGGTGACGTGCCTTTATGGACGCAGGCCCTACGAGTTCGACCCCTTCTTTTGAAGAAAAGCCTTCATCGAAAGGCTTCCTTTCGATGTTTTTCGGCGACAAGCGTCGCCAAGAGGTCTCCGAAGACGAGATTCGCACAATGGTCTCCGACAACGAAGAGCTCGACGACGAAGAAAAGCGCATGATTCATGAGGTCATGGACCTCGGAGACGCTACGGCGGAAGAAGTTATGACTCCGCGCGTCGACATGATTATGGTGGGCTCCGACGAAACGGTGCGCCAGGCTATCGACCGCATGCGCGGCACGGGCTACTCACGCCTGCCCGTGTTCCGCGACGATGACGACGACATCATTGGCATCGTTCGTTATAAAGACCTCATCGACCCTTTGCTCGAAGATAAAGAAGACGACCTTGCGGCCGATTACGTGGCCGAGGTGGGTTTCGTGCCCGAAAGCAAGAGCTTACTGCCGCTGCTCAACGAGATGCAAACGAATCGTCAACAGATGGTGATAGTCGTTGACGAATACGGTGGCACCGCTGGTTTAATTACCATCGAAGACATCGTCGAAGAGATCGTCGGCGAAATCGTCGACGAAACCGACTTCGAAGATGCTGACATCAAAGCGCTTGGCGCGGGCTCGTGGTGCGTGAAGGGTTCGTGCCCCACAGACGACGCGGCCGAGGCGGGCTTCCCCGTGAAGGTGAGCGACGATTACGAAACCGTGGCCGGCTGGCTTATGGACGAATTCGATTGCGTTCCTCAGCTTGGCGATGAATTCGCGAAGGACGGCTTTACGTTCAAGGTGCGCAAGGTGCGTCGCCGTCGCATTTCGGAGCTTTTGGTGACGAAGACAGAGCAGGCTTAAGAGCGCGGCCACGTGCCGCGCGTGGCGAGAAGGAAGGGCACGTTGGCGGCAACGAGGAAAATTTATCGCACCGACGATACGGCTATTGCCGGCGTGTGTTCCGGTATTGCCGAGGGGCTCGATATGGACCCCGCCGCCGTTCGCATTCTCGCCGCGCTGCTCGTTCTTGCTACGTTCGGGCTCTTTACCCTGGTATATGCCACGCTGTGGCTCGTGTTGCCCAAGCATGTGGCGATTTCCCCCGAGACCCTGCCGTGCGACGCGTATGCGGCCGACGGCTCGCCGCGCCCGTGCTTTTCTGAAGACGATTCTCCTTGTGGCATTGGCCCTCATGGCTGGTCGCGTGCGGGCATGTGGATTGGCACCGCGGCGCTTGCGGTGATTACGGCGTTTTCCCTCACGATTATTGCGCCGAAGGTCGAGTGGTGGCAGTTTTTGCCTATCGCCGTTTGCCTCACGGGCGCAGCTCTCATGATCACGCCCTCTCGCAGCATGGCGCGCCTGCGCCGTTTCTCGTTAGGCCTCATGCTCATGTTCTGCGGGCTGACGCTTTTAGCCGTCTCGGTTGGGGTGGTTGATTTTGAGACGCTTCTGTATGGCATTTCCAAGCTATGGCCTGGCCTTTTTGTCGTCATCGGTCTTGTGCTCATTGGAAAAGCCATGCAGGACGATTTGTTCTATTTCGCGGCTGCTGCGTGCTTCGCCGTGCTCTTGGCCGCAGCGACGTTTGGTTTTGCGCCTCCGGCTCCGCTTGAGGTAATCGAGATATCGCCGTCGCCCTTTACGCCGCGCGGCATGTTCTAGGAGGCGTATCGTCATGGCTCAAAATTCTTCAGGAAAACGTGGCAATGCTCCGCAGGTCGCCGTCGTTATTGGCGTGGTGCTCATTCTTATTGGCGCATGGAATCTTGTGAACGTGCTTGTTCCGGCCGCCGCTATTTCGAGTTTGATCAACTTCATTCGTCATTTGTGGAACGTCGTGTGGCCCTGCGGCTTGCTTGCTGCCGGTGGGTATTTGCTGTGGGCGACTAAATCTGGAAAGCTGTCGGGCTTTGCGCAGCCTGGCAACCATGAGGCGTTTCGCCGTTCGCGTGCTGACAAGCGCATCTTCGGCGTATGCGGCGGAATCGCGTATTACTTTGGCGTCGACGCTACGGTGGTTCGCATTATCGCGGTTATTCTGCTCGCCGCATTTCCCCCGATGGCCACGGTGGCGTACCTGGTTATTGCTCTTTTTGTGCCGCAGGTGTGAAGCTGCGGGCGCCATTCGCGGCGTGGATTTTGAGCCCTCTCGGTTTCGCGATATAATAGGATAGTTTTCTTGTATTGGCAGATGCGTTTCGCTGGTCAGCACGTACGTGCTTTCTGCCGCGATTCGCCGCATGAGGTTTGGGCGGCGCGCATCTTGAACATTGGAGGCCGAGTGGCTCGTATCGCTGAAAAACGCGGCAATAGGCACGCGTTCGCAGCGGCGTTCATCGCCGTGGCGGTTGTCGCCCTTGTTGCTGCGGGGTTCACGGTCATCACCCTTGAGCCCGCCGTGGCATCTCATGACGTGGACAACTCCACGCTTGGCATCGGCGAGGCACGCAATACCGTTTCCGACGATGAAGCATTCGCTTCTTCCGAAGTCGATTCCAACGCGCAGGAGCGCATTAGCGATTCAAATTCGCTTACGAAAACCGCGTCGCGCACCATCACGGTGAAAGACCCCGATCCAGTTATCGCGCTTGCCGCATATGACGCCCTGAATTCGTCTACCGCCGAGGCCGCGTTGGCCTTGGGAACCACCAATCCGCTGCCCACCGCACCGCGCGTTCTCCCTGATGAGTCTGACGGCTGGTCGTATGGCATGGCTTCGGCGTACAGCCGCTCCGACAACGATGACGGTTCGGGCAACTTCTGCACCGATGCCACCGCGTCGGGCCGCCTGCTTTCTGAAAACGAGCTCACGGTGGCCGTTCCCCAGTCGCAGTCGAATCTGCTTGGGCACGCGGTTGCCATTCGCTACGGCGAAACCATCATTGTCGCAACGGTGACCGATACAGGCGGCTTCGAGAAATATGGGCGAGCCCTCGATTTGGCGCCGGGCTGCTGGAAAGCCCTCGGTGCAAGCCAAATCGGCGACTGGGGCGTCAAGCCTGTTTACTACAAATTCCTCTAACGCGCCGTTGACCTCGGCGTAGGCCGAAAGGCAGGAGTATGGCGAATATCATCATCGTTGGCTGCGGGCGTGTTGGCTCTCAGCTTGCAACGCTGCTTTCCCAGGGCGACGGCAACGTGTGCGTCGTTGACCGCAATGCCGCGGCGTTCTCGAATCTCGACCGCAATTTCAATGGCAACACCCTGCAGGGCGTAGGCTTCGACGAGGATGTTCTTGTGCGCGCGGGTGTGGAGGAGGCCGACGTTGTGGCTGCTGTTACGCAGTCGGACAACTCGAACCTCATGGTGATTGAGGTCGCTCGCCGTATTTTCCACGTGCCTCATGTTATCGCGCGACTTTACAACCCCGCGCGCGAGCGAGCCTATATGCAGTTGGGCCTCGACTATGTGTGCGGAACCTCGCTCGTTGCTGAGGAAATCTTCTCAAAAATCATGTCAGGCCACGGAAGCCATCTCGATACGTTCGGCGACTTTGAGGTGCTTCGCTTCTCCATCGACCTGTCTATGACGCCCCGCGGTCGCGTGAAGGTAGGCGACCTTGAACGCAATCATGGCATTCGCATTATCGCGTTCGAGCGTCGCGACGGCTCCATGAGCTCCATTCCCACGCGCGACAGCGTGCTCTATCATGGCGACAGCGTGTTGGCATGTATTCGCCATGACCTGCTGAATTCGTTCTCGGTTTACATGATGCAAAGGTAGGCTGCGGTGTATATCGTTATCATGGGCGGCGGCAAAGTCGGCGAATACCTGGCGAGCGTCTTGTTGGGCAAGGGCCATGAGGTCGCGGTACTCGAAAGCGACCGCGATACCGCCGACCATCTTTCCGTCGAGCTTCAGGGCGAATACCTCATCATTAACGGCGATGGCTGCGACTCCGACTTCCAGGAAGACGCAGGCATTCGTAAGGCCGACGTCTTCGTTGCCGTAACAGGCCGCGATGACGACAACCTTGTGGCGTGCGAAATCGCGACGCGCGTATTCAACGTGAATCGTTGCATTGCCCGCGTGAACAACCCCAAGAATCGTCGAATCTTTCGCGAGGTCGGCATCGAGAGCGTGTCGTCAACCATGCTTATCGCGAACATGATTGAAGAAGAAGCCCTGATGGGCGGCGTGGGTGTTGTGTCGGCACTTTCGCGCGGAGACATCGCGCTGCTCGAGATCGCGATTCCACAGAAGCTTCGCCACTTCAAGATGGACGACGGCGTGCCCGTCGACGTTATCGACCTGCCCGAAGGCAGCCTGCTCATTGCCGTTGACCGCCGCGAATACGGCGAGGCTGAAGTGGCGACCGACGACATGGTGCTCTATCCGGGCGATAAGGCCGTCGTGGTCGCCGAGCACGATATCGTCGACGATGTTCGCGCGGTATTCGGCGCTTTGTAGGGCCAGATTGGGCTGCATGCTTTGGTTTGCTCTCGGGGATTGGTGCGGTCTCGGCCACCTTCGAGGGCTCCATACGAGGTGATTCTTATCCATAAGCGTGCAGAAGGCGCTGGGGCGGCCGATCACAAATGCTCGGTTTCTCATTTCTCTTTAAAACGGGAAACCAGAGCTCGGCGCATAGGCCGCGTAGCGGCCGGTAGCCGAGCGGGCATTTCGGAGCGGCCGCCCCTGCGCCTTCTGCACGCGAGCGGTTGCCTTCCCGCCCTTAAGACATTCGCCCTTCGACTTTATCGCGATTCCGCGAGTTTGTGCCCCCGCTGTACCATTGGCCGTATAATAGCCTGGTCAATTCGCCTGAAAGGACCAGTATGATTTCTCGCTACACGCGCCCGGCCATGGGCGCCATTTGGGAGCTTGAGAACAAGTTCAACATTTGGAAGGAAATCGAGCTGCTCGCATGCGAGGCCCAGGCCGAGCTGGGGCAGTGCGGCATCACCAAGGAAGACGCAAAGTGGATTCGCGACCATGCGAACTTCACCGTCGATCGTGTTTCTGAGATTGAGGCCGTGACGAACCACGACGTTATTGCGTTCCTCACGAACATGGCTGAATATATCGATGCCGATATTCCCGAAGGTGAAGAAAAGCCCAGCCGTTGGGTGCACTATGGCATGACTTCTTCCGACCTGGGCGATACCGCGCTGTCGTACCAGGTCACGCAGGCGCTCGACATTATTTTGGCCGACGTGAAGCAGCTCGGCGAAACCTGCAAGCGCCGTGCGTTTGAATTCCAGAACACCCTGTGCGTGGGTCGTACCCATGGCATTCATGCTGAGCCCATGGTGTTCGGCATGAAATTCGGCAGCTGGGCTTGGGCCCTCAAGCGCGCCGAGACCCGCCTGCAGCAGGCTCGCGAGGTTGCCGCAACGGGCGCCATTTCTGGTGCAGTGGGCACCTATTCGAGCATCGACCCGTTCGTCGAACAGTACGTCTGCGAGAAAATGGGCCTGACTCCCGATCCGCTGTCTACGCAGGTGCTTGCCCGCGATCGCCACGCGCAGGTCATGTGTGCGCTTGCTGTGTGCGCCTCTACGCTTGAGAGCATCGCTTTGCAGGTGCGCCTCATGCAGGAAAGCGACGTCATTGAGGCGGAAGAGCCGTTCAAGGCTGGCCAGAAGGGCTCTTCGGCCATGCCTCACAAGCGCAACCCCATCACCGCGGAACGCGTGTGCGGCCTGGCTCGTATCGTGAAGGCGAACGCCCAGGTCGGCCTCGACGACGTGGCGCTGTGGTTCGAGCGCGACATCTCGCACTCGGGCGCTGAGCGCGTGGCTCTGGCCGATAGCTTCATTGCGCTTGACTATATGTTCGGCAAAATGCAGTGGATGCTCGATGGCCTGCAGACGTATCCCGACAAGATGGAGCACAACCTTCACCGCACGCGTGGCCTGATCTTCTCTTCGAAGGTGCTGCTTGCCCTCGTGAATACGGGTATTACGCGCGAAGATGCCTATGTCATCGTGCAGCGCAATGCCATGGCCGTGTGGCACGATATTCAGAATGCGGTTGCCGGCCCTACTTATCGCGAGCGTTTGGAAGCCGACCCCGAGGCGAAGCTTTCCAAGGAAACCCTCGACGAGATTTTCGATCCGTGGGCGTTCTTGCAGCATAAGGACGAAGCCTTCAAAAAGCTCGAAGGCCTGGAATTCTAAGCCTGTTTGATTACTGCGAAGGAGCGTTCGGCGACCTGCCGGGCGCTCCTTTTTAGTATGCGGAGAAGGCGCCTTGTCCCGCGCGGAAGATTCGTCGTAGCTCGCGTGCGGAAGGCGCCGGGGCGGCCGCTCGGAAATGCCCGCTCGGCTACCGGCCGCTTCGCGGTCTATGCGCTGAGCTCCGGTTTCCCGTTTCAAGAGGAAATGAGAAACCGAGCGTTTCCGGTCGGCCACCCCGGCGCCTTCCGCACATTGATGCGACTGCTGCTAGGTTTTCGACGACCAACAGTGCACGAAAAAAAGAGCGGCGTTTGAAGCGTCGCCCTTAGGCTGGTATTGACTCGTTTGGTTGGGCGCGTCTTATGCGGTCCACACGCGCACGAGGGTGTAAGCGTCGTCTTCGTTGGTGCTCATTCCCAGATACGTGACAAGGGAGTTGACATCACCTTGGCTGGCGAGGAAATCGCCGTAGTTGTCGCAATCGTCGGGGCAGTCGAGCGAGAACATCTCGCGCGTGCTTAAATTCACGCCTGCGACCGTGCGAGTCGATTTCACAACGAGGTTTCCGCCGCACCATGCGGGGGCGCATAGCGGGTTGCGGTCGAAACAGAACCACTGGCCGCCCGTGTCGTTGCTTACGGGAGCATACGTGCCAAGGCTCGCGAGGCCTTCGCCGTAGGTGTAAATAGAGTCGAATGTGAACGAGAACCGTCCATTCACATAGGCGGCTTCGAGCGGGCGCATCGAAGCGGGCAGCGTGAGCGATTCGCGCATGGCTCCCGATTCCGCGTCGATGAGCGTGAGCTGCGAATACGAGCTGGAGGCTTGCGAGCGCGGCGAAATGCAAATGGCGTCGCCCGTGGAATAGGGCGACGTGCTCATGCGGCCATTGCTCTGCCAATCGACGCGCACGTCGCTCGACCCGAAGGCCGCCGATTTCAGCGCGGACGGCTCAGAGGTGGCGTTTCCGCTTGTTGAAGGCATTACCTGCCAAAACGCTCGCGACTTCGCAACGGTGATCGATGGCACGTCCCAGTCGCCATTGCCTGAGTCGACTTGCTTGGCGTCGCCCGCAACGCCGCGCGAAAGCGTGGCCTGGAAAACGCGCCACTCGCCCGTATAGCAATTGGATTCAATCCACACGATGCCCTGGTCGTTGCAACGCACGTCGTAAATGTCGAAGCCGCGCTCGCTGCTGTGCGGGCCGTCAAGCACGACCGTGTATTGTCCGCTGGAAAGCGAGAGAACGGCGACCTGCGTGAGCGGGCTTGAGTTTTCGGTGGGCAGAAGGCATGCCGCATAGGTTTCGCTGTTTGCCCACACCAACGTGCCGTAGGGCATTTTGAACTCGCCGGCGAGAGAGAGCGGAGCGGAATCGAGCACGGTGCAATCGGAAATCGAGAACACCGATTCCTTATTCACGGCAAGCGCATCGACTTCGCTGTCGGCCTTCTTTTCGTTGCTTACGGCTGAGGCGGCGGCTCCAGCGACCACCACAGCGCCAATGCCAAGGGCTCCAATGAGCAATTGCCGTCGCGTAATGGAGAGGCTTTCGCCTGCCGGCAGGGAGATGTTGATTCGTGCGTCAGGCGCTTGGGACGCTGCGGTAGGGCGCCCTGTGCCAATGCCCACATTGGGGCCAGGCGTAAAGGTCGCAGAGCCGAGACTCTGCTTCACGGTGCCGTGCGCACCGCGTCCCGCTTTGCCGCGAACCGTCGAGGCGCCATGGCGAGGTACCCTTGTTGCTTGGTTGCGCACCGACGGACGTGCTGTTGCGCCGCGCGACGTGCGGGTTGCGCGCGTATTTTGGGCATGCGGACGCCTGCTGCGCTGCGAAGCGCCGCGTGCGGAATGTCGAGGTGTTTGGTTTCTTTGGGCCATAGGGGCTTATTATGTCGTTTTGCCAGCAAATGGCCCACGGTTGCGCCTGAATCGTTACAATAAACCCAAATCGAAAATTGCGCGCGGCATGCGGCCGTACGCCGGGGTCGCGTGTCGGCCTCGAAATCAATACAGCAGGGGAGCATTCATCATGAGCAACGAAACGCGACGCATTCTCCTCGTCGAAGACGAGAAGGCAATCCGCGATGCTGTAGCCGCCTATCTCGAACGTGAGAATTACTGGGTGACTGCCGTTGGCGACGGCCAGGAAGCCCTCGAAGAATTTTCCAAGCATCATTTCGACCTGGTCGTGCTCGACCTCATGCTTCCCCGCGTGCCGGGCGAGCGCGTGTGCCGTGCCATTCGCGACAATTCCGATGTGCCTATCATCATGCTCACCGCGAAGGGCGAGGTTGAAGACCGCATCATCGGCCTCGAGCTCGGTGCCGACGACTATCTGGTGAAGCCCTTCAGCCCCCGCGAGCTCGTCGCCCGCGTTCGCGCGCTGCTTCGCCGCGTGCATGCCGATTCCGAGCCTCAGCGCGAGGTGCTCGAGTTCGGCGAGCTCACGATTGACGTCTCGGGCCACAAGGTGCTCGTCAAAGGCAAAGAAGTCGACCTTACCGCCAGTGAGTTCAAGCTGCTCACCACGCTTTCCCGCTATCCCGGCCGCGTGTATTCGCGCATGGAGCTCGTCGAGAAGGTTCTCGGCTACGACTTTGAGGGCTATGAGCGCACCATCGACTCCCATGTGAAGAACCTGCGCGCCAAAATCGGCGACAATCCGCGTAATCCCAAGTGGCTGCACACCGTGCATGGCGTGGGCTATCGTTTCGAAGACCCCACTAAGCAGTAAGTCGGTTTGCGCCGGCTTGCCGGCATTGAGAAACACGGGGGTGAGATCGCAGCAATCATGGCGTCAGAACCTAAGCAAGCAAGTGGCAAGAAGCAGCGAACCGATGAACGAACCGCGCGCCAGCGCATTTATGATTGGTTCTTTGGCTTCTCGTATACCACTCGCGTAACCGTAACTTTTTCGCTCGTTGCCATCATGACCGTCGTGGTGGCAATGGGCGTTCTTTCCTATGTGTGGGAAGAACATTTCCAGGCCTATACCCGCGAGAATGTTCAACAGCTCGCCGATACCACCGCCGCCAACATTGCGAACCGCTACGAGCGAAGCAACTCTGCAACGCTTGGCGCTATTGGCGAGGGCAACAAAATGAGCTACCCGTCGCTTTCCATTAACGATGTGGAGCCGGCCGAATCGGTGCATATGCTGCAGCCGGGCATGGGCATTCAGGTAATTTCCTCTTCGACCGAAACTGTCGTGTACGACTCGTCGCGCCCCAACGGCTCTTCGTATTCCTCTTCGAACAGCATTGACGAAACGGGCTCGTTTGCACCATCCGATGGCAAGATGGCTTCCGCGGCCATCACGCTTGGCGATGGCCAGGTTGTCGGCACCGTTCAAATTTGGGTCTATGGCAGCGACTTGCTGCTTTCGAAGGCCGATCAAGAATTCCGCATGCAAAGCTACCAGGGCATGTGCCTTGCCGCTGTGCTATCTGTCGCGCTTGCGTCGCTTATCGGCATCCTGTTCGCCCGTGGCCTGGTGCGCCCTATTAATCGCATCACGAAAACGGCGCAGGAAATCAAGGAAGGCAACCTCTCGGCTCGAGTGAACCTCGATGGCAAAGACGAAATTGCCGAGCTTGCTAAAACGTTTGATGCCATGGCCGAAAGCGTTGAGAGCAACCAGGAACTTGAGCGCCGCCTTACCACCGACGTGGCGCATGAGCTGCGCACGCCCCTCATGGCGATTCAATCGACGGTCGAGGCCATTATGGATGGCGTGTTCGAGGCCGATGAAGAGCGCCTGAACACGATCGACGCCGAGGTGCAGCGCCTTTCCCGCTTGGTCGACGCCATTTTGAAGCTCTCGCGCCTCGAGAGTCGTTCGACTCCCATGAATGAGGAGGTCGTCGACGTGGGCGACCTTATTCGCCCGCTCGTTATGTCGCATGAGGCGTTCGTCAACGACGCCGGTCTTACGCTCGAGTATGACGCAGAACCCGACGTTATTGTTTACGGTGATCGCGACATGCTGCGCCAGGCGACCGCGAACCTCATCTCCAACGCGGTTCGCTATACGCCGGCGCCGGGCAAGATTACCGTTTCGGTAAAGCGCGGCGATGTTATGGCCGCGATTGCCGTTCGCGATACGGGCATCGGCCTTTCCCCCGAGGAGCGCCGCATGGTGTTCAAGCGTTTTTGGCGTGCCGAGGAAAGCCGTCAGCGTCAAAGCGGCGGTTTGGGTGTAGGCTTGGCCGTTGTGAAAGAAATCGTCGACCGCCACGGCGGTTGGGTGCAGGTGGAAGGCAAGAAGGGCGAAGGCGCCTGCTTTACCATCCACGTTCCGCTTTATGATGAAGAGCGCATCAAGGCACAAAAGGAAAAGGCCAATTCGAAAGAACGCGGCGCAAAAGCGCAGGCGGCAAAACGAAAGGGAAGGAACTAGGCTGTGAACCCCATTACCATCAAGCCCGACGCGCAGGGCAAGGTACGCGACATTTACGATCTTGGCGACACGCTGCTGTTCGTCGCGACCGACCGCATTTCGGCGTTTGACTACATTCTGGAAGACGAAATTCCCCATAAGGGCCAGGTTCTTACCCAAATCAGCCGCTTCTGGTTCGAACTGCTCGAGGGCGTTGTCGAAAACCACCTGGTCTCTTCTGACGTAAACGATTTGCCCGAACAGTTCAAAGAGTGGAGCGACTACCTCAACGGCCGCTTCATGATCGTGAAGAAAGCCCAGATGATTCCTATTGAGTGCATCGTACGCGGCTATCTGACTGGTTCTGGCTTCAAGGATTACCAGAAAACGGGCAGCGTATGCGGCATCGAGCTTCCTTCCGGCCTGCAGAATTCTGCCAAGCTTCCCCAGACGCTGTTCACGCCTTCCACGAAGGCCGAGATCGGCGACCACGACGAGAACATCAGCTTCGAGCGCGCGGTTGAAATCGTGGGCGAGAAGGCCGCGACCGACATTCGCGACCTGTCGCTGAAGGTGTACGAGACCGCTGCGGAGCATGCACGCAAGCAGGGCATCATCATCGCCGACACGAAGTTCGAGTTTGGCGTGCTTGACGGCCGCACGATTCTGGGCGACGAGGTGCTCACTCCCGACAGCTCTCGCTTCTGGAGCGCCGACGATTACGAAGTGGGCCGTGAGCAGGCGAGCTTCGACAAGCAGTTCGTGCGCAACTGGCTCAACGCCAATTGGGACCGCCAGGGCAATCCGCCGCATTTGCCGGCCGACGTTATCGAGAAGACCACCGAGAAGTACATCCAGGCATACGAGAAGCTTTCGGGCCGCACGTTCAACTTCTAGATGGCACCCGCTTCACGGTTTTGAATGCGCCACATTGCTGGCATGATGAGTGGTGCGATAGCGCATGCAGGCTGCGCATGAGGAATGCCCCGAGGTGCGTCCGCGCCTTCGTTGCGCCCTTTGCGCGATAAAGCCACCTGCCAATTTTGGCGTGAATGCGACGTTTTTCAACGAAACGCCAAAAGGTCCCATTGAAGGTTTGCCTTTGATGGGGCCTTTCTTTATTATTTATGCCTTGGATTTACCAAGTGTTTTCGAGAAGAAAAGTATCCATATGAGCACACGAAACCCGATGAACGACCGCTATCAGACCGACGGACCGAAGGGCCAGACTAAGAAATCTGCCTCGTCGCTCAAGCCGAAGTCCAAAGCCGCGTCGAGCGTGTACGTGAAGTCCACGCAAAAGACTCCTCAGGAAAAGAAAGCTGCGCAAAAGGCCGCTCGCCAAAAGCAGGCAGAGCTCGATCGCAAGTATTACAATCCGCCTACGGCTCAGTACAAAAAGTACAAGCGCATTTGGTGGGGCATGCTCGGCGGCGCTATCGTCTGCACGTTGGTCGCCATGGGCGCTGGCTCCTGGTGGCCCGATAACCCGAATATGACGTGGTGCTTCCTGATTCCTGCATACGCGTTGATTATCGGCGCGCTGTGGTTTGACTTCGCCAAGGTGCGCAAGGTTCGCCGCGAGTACCAAATGGAGATGCTCAAGAAACATCCCAAAGAGGCTAAAAAGCATCCCACCACGGCAGCGAAGAACAAGATCGATGCCGCTAAGGAAGCTGAGCGTGAGGCCGCGAAGGCGGAAAAGAAGCGCTTCGGCCATTCCTTCATTCGCAAGGCAAAGCCTGAAGAGGCAGCTGAAGGCGAAAAGAAATCTGAATAGCAGAAAGCCCGTTCAATCGAGCGGGCTTTTTTGTGCGGCTCCGATGGGGCGTGCCGCGCTGAGTGGCAGGCTGAATGCTTTGTGGGGAAGCTTCAAGCCTCGTTGCGAGACGAGCTGATCGTTTCAAAACGAACGAACAAATGAGCGAACGGGCGCGTTTGTCCCTTCTTGTCCCGCCTTTACACAACCTGGAACAAGAAGAATTTGAGGTAGTCGGTTTCGGGCACGCCCCATACGATGGGATGGTCGGGCGATTGCTGGCGTTCCTCGATTTGGCGCAGCTGAACGCCGGCATCGTGCGCCGCGCTCACGAGCATTTTGCGGAAGCGGTCGGTATCCATGAAGTGCGAGCAGCTGCAAGTGGCCAAGTATCCGCCGCGCGGCAGGGCTTTCATGGCGCGGTAGTTGATCTCGTGGTAGCCACGTGTAGCCGAATCGATGGTCTTGCGGCTCTTCGTGAACGCCGGCGGGTCAAGAATGATGAAGTCGTATGGTGCTTTTTTCTGGGCCTCGATTTCGGGCAGCAAATCGAACACGTTGACGGCCTGGAAACTCATACGATTTTCGAAGCCGTTCAGGCGGGCATTCGATTCTGCCATGTCGACCGCGAGTTGAGAGATGTCGACGGCATGCACGTGCTCGGCTCCGCCAGCGGCAGCGTTTAGGGCGAACGAACCCGTGTGCGTAAAGCAGTCGAGCACGCGACGCCCGCGGGCGATATTGGCCACGGCGCGGCGGTTGTATTTCTGGTCGAGGAAGAAACCGGTTTTCTGGCCGTTTTCGAAATCGACATGGTAGCGCACGCCGTTTTCGATGATTTCGGTCGTGGTGGGGCCGAATGCCGCTGCGGCTTCGTCGCTTGGCGCGAGAGGTGCGGGCACCGCCGAAAGCGCGGGTTGAGCCCCTAAGCCGGCAAAATCGTTTTTCAGGGGGAACCAGCCGCAGCTTTCCTGAAGGCCTTCGAGTTTGCGAGTCGACACGTCATTGCGCTCGTAGATGCCGCGAATGGCGACGCCATCTTCAGCGAGCACCTTCACAAGCAGGGGGAACACGACGGGCTTCAGGCGTTCCATGCCGTAGGCGAGCGTTTGGGTTACGAGCACGTCGTTGAATCGGTCAACAACAAGGCCGCAAAAGCCATCGGCCTCGGAGAAAATCATGCGGCAGGCGGAAACGTCGTCGCCCATCACGGCGCGACGATGGTTCCAAGCCCAACGAATCTTGCGTTCCCAAAACGCCGAATCGAACGCGTCGTTCGCGTTGGTTGAAAGCAGGCGAATGCGAATCTTGCTTTGCTGCGAGAAAATACCTGTGCCAAGGTATGCGCCTTTGCGTGAGAGCACGTCGACGAGGGCGCCGTTTTCCGGGGTGATTCCACCCGACTCGATTGATTCTTTCCACGTGCGAGCCGCTTCTTTGGGGTCGCCCGCTTCCACGATGCGCTCGACTTCCGCATCGTAGACCCAAGGGTGGCCGGCGCGGCATGCGCGTTCGCCTTTGGGCGTGATGAATGCCATAGGGTAGGGACGGTGGGTTTTCATGGGTTCTCCTTGGTTGGAGCGTGCTTGGCCGCATGGGCTACATCGCAAGTAATACCAGGGCATTATACGTTGCGTTGGGGCGGGGCGGAACAAAGGGGTAGAATAACCGTAACTGAAATACGGCTTCGCCGAAGCGAGGACACGCACCTTGCCTCGAGCGATGGAAAAGAGTGCCCATGAACCCAGTTGTGATTATTCCCACGTTCGTGTCCGCGCGTGGGCGCGTTGAATCGGGTCCTGTTACCACGACATACGACCATACAACATCGATGTCGGCCTCGGGCGAGTTACCCCGCTGCCTCGAATCGCTTCGGTGCGTGCGCGGGCTTGGGCATATCATTGTGCTCGTGATTGCCGAACCCGCTATCGAGAATAAGGCCGCGAGCAAAATTCGCGCCGTTGCCGAGCAATTTCCCGATTTGAATATCGCCGTGGTGGGCGCTCCCGAGATGGCGCTTGTGCGCCAGCGCATGGAGCAGCTCAACATTGGACTGCGCAACGAAGTGGGTCTTGCGGGCTATGGCGCAATGCGCAACCTGGGGCTTCTTCTTGCGGGCGCACTCGATTTCGATTCGGTGGTATTCGTCGACGATGATGTGGTGATTGACGATCCCGCGTTTCTGGAAAAGGCGATGTATGGCCTGGGCAAGCTTACGCGAAGCGGCGTGCCTATTCTTGCGAAGTCGGGCTTTTATCTGAACAAAGAAGGCGAATATCTCTCGAGCCGATCCACGAAATGGTACAACCGCTATTGGGACCAGGCCACCGCATTCAACAAGTGGATTTCCAAAGCCATGAAGGGCCCGCGCCTGTCTCGCTCGAACCATGTGTGCGGTGGTTGTTTGGCGCTTCATCGTGAAGCATTTCGTCGCGTGTCGTTCGACCCGTGGATCGCCCGCGGGGAAGATTTGGATTACATGCTCGATTTGCGCATGTACGGCAGCGATATCTGGTTCGACAACACGTGGTACATGCATCACCTTCCGCCCGAAACCAAGCGTGAAGGTCTTCGCTTCCGCCAAGACATCTTCCGTTGGCTCTACGAGTATCGCAAGGTGGAATACGGGCGAACCCAAATCGACCTGCTGCAGATCAAGCCGCAATCGTTGCTGCCGTACCCAGGGCCTTTCTTGGAGCCGGGCATCACGCGCCGCATTAAGCGCACGGCGTGGCTGCGTAGCTTCGGGCGCCCCGATGGCGCTGGGTATCGTCGCGCGGCAAGAGCGGCCACGGGCGAGGCATCTCGATATGCCGAAGCCCACTGTTCGAAGTATTTCGGCTTCCAGTCGATGTGGCCTGCGGTCATGAAGCGCATGGCGAACGACGCGATTCTCCAAAGCGTGCTTTTGAGCTCGTCGAACCGCGATGTGCGGCAAGCCGAGGCGCAACGCGCCCAGCGCGCGGCATGGGGAGCCGCCGGCGGAATCGACCCTGGCGCAACGACGGAGATTCGCCTTAATATGGGCAACGCAGAATAGGGTTTACGGGAAGTTCATTCATGGTTTCGTTCTTCATCGCCGCGCTCGTTGGCGTGGGCGTCGGCGTGCTTTCAGGGCTTTTGGGCATTGGTGGCGGCACCGTTATGGTGCCCCTGTTCCGCCTGGCTTTTGGCATGGAGCCCATTGCCGCTACGGCGACTTCGCTGTTCACCATTGTGCCAACGTCAATTTCGGGCATGTGGAAGCACGCTAAAAACAAGACGTCCCTGCCGCGGGTGGGAATCGTGTGCGGCCTGACGGGTGCGTGCCTCTCGCCCGTTGGCGTGTGGGCCGCAAACGTATCGCCGGGTTGGGCGATTATGGGCGCAGCTGCGGTTGTCGTGATGTACTCGTCGTTCACTATGCTGAAAAAGGCGCTGGCGGCGCCAAAGGGTGGCGAAGCGAAGGGAAGTCGCAAGGCGTGCGAGAAGAAGTCGACGGCGAGCGACACGGCGGCGGTGGGTGCTGCGGGGGCGACGGGCGATGCGGCAGCGGCAAGCCTCGCGGCGACGGCGCCTGTGGCGGCGGGTGGCTCGAGTGTCGCAGGGGCGCAGGCCGCTCCTCTCGAGGCGCCGGCAATCAAGCTCACCCCCAAATACGTGGCGAAGGTGGCGTTCATTGGCGTTGTTGCCGGCTTCATGAGCGGATACGTGGGCGTGGGCGGCGGTTTCATTATGGTGCCGCTGTTCGTGAGCATGCTTGGAATTCCCATGCGCTTGGCGTCGGGCACGTCGCTTACCGCGGTGTGCATTCTGGCGATTCCAGGCGTTATTGAGCAGGCCGTTTTGGGCAATATCGACTACATGGTCGGCGTTGCGATGATGGTCGGTTCTATTCCTGGCGCGATTGTCGGCGCTAACTTGGTGAAGCGCGTGCCCGAGCGTGCGTTGCGTTTTGCCTTTGCGCTATTTTTGCTGCTGATGGCCGTGCTTTTGGTCGTGAACGAAGCAAGTGTGATTTAGGGGAAGGCGATCGCGCCGACGCGTCGTGCGAATGTGGTGCATGGCAGCTCGGATCGATCCCCTTTTTCAAGAGACGTTCTCGAAATTCCGCCCAGTGGGCGGCGCTGCCCAACGTATGAAAGGAATCTCATGTCCAAACCACCTCGAAATATATATGTGCGCGTGCTCGATGTCGTGCTTGCGGCGATATGCGTGCTCTCGGCCGCGGTGCTTGCGTGCGCGATGGCCTGGCCCGAAACGGTGGGCAATTTGAACGTGGTCGCGGGCATTTCGTTCACCATTTCCGTGGCACTGCTCATTTATTCGCGCCTTAATCCCGATACGGTGCGTGCTCGTCAGTCCGATACGATTCTTAAAATCGCGTCGCAAACGCTCGCGTGCTTCCAAGAGGGTTTCGACATTCCCACGGCGCAGAAGGTGTGCCATTTGCTGCTGCCTGCCATTGGAGCGCAGGCTGTGGCGATTACCGATCGTGAGTCGATTTTGGGTTATGCCGGAGACGACGAAGAAATCAGCCCAGGCGGCGCGCCCATTCGCACAAAGGCTACGCATGCCACGCTTGAAGACGGCAAGCTGCGTGTGCTGGGCACACCGCAAGAGATTGGATTCCCCGATAGCATCAAAGGCCTGAGAGCCGGCATTATCGTGCCGCTTACGCGAGGCGACGCCATTATTGGCACGCTGAAGTTTTACTATCGCCGTTCGCGCGACATCACCGAAACGCAGGTGGCGCTCGCGGAGGGCTTGGGGCAGCTGCTTTCGACGCAGATCGCCGCCGTTGAGCTGGAACAACAAACCAAGCTTGCGACCACCATGGAGCTCAAGGCGCTCCAGAGTCAAATCAACCCGCACTTCCTGTTCAATACCATCAACACCATTGCGTCGCTCGTGCGCACCGATCCCGATCGCGCACGCATGTTGCTGCGCGAGTTCGCTGTGTTCTATCGCCGTACGCTTGAGAACTCCGACGATTTGCTCGAGCTGTCGCGCGAGGTCGAGCAGACGATGCGCTACTTTACGTTCGAAGTGGCGCGATTCGGCGAAGACCGCCTTGCCATGGACATCGATATCGAGCCGGGCCTTGAAAGCGTGATGGTGCCCGCGTTCATGGTGCAGCCGCTTGTGGAAAACGCCGTGCGCCACGCCATGCCGCAAGAAGGAAAGCTTGAGATTCATATTTTGGCGTACAGCGAAGGCGATGACTTGTATATCACCGTCTCCGACAACGGCGTGGGTATGGATGCCGAGCAGCGCCGCAAGCTTTTGCGCCCCGAAGCCTCGAAGGGCTTGGGCATCGCAATGAAGAACATCAACGAGCGCTTGCGCGGTTATTTCGGCACTGAGTCGCGCATGGAGGTTGATTCGACGCCAGGCAATGGCACCCGTGTGACCATGTTCATGAAAGACGGCTTGGTGGAAGACTAGCGTTATGGGCGTTTTGCCGGCGACTGGTTTTCCTGAGCTGGCGAAAGGTATGAATTTCCTGGTGAACGGTATTCTTCATAAGCGATATCTATAGCTTGCGTGAAGTGGGGCTAAAGGTGTCCCATTCTAGGGCTTCCATGCTTTTAAACATCGCGGATTTGGGCTACTATTCGTATACGGGCATCGCTCGCCGACGGTTTTACGCCGTTGGCATGGGGCGCTTGAGTCCGCCTTCCTTATACGAACTTTCCAGTTATTGGGGGATGCTGTGCTGAACGCGATTATCGTTGACGACGAAGCTCCTGCTCGTTCCGAGCTGCGTTACTTGCTGGGCGAAGTCGGTGGGGTCGAAGTGCTCGCCGAAGCCGCAAGTGTACGCGAGGCTATTGAGAAAATGCAGAGCTACCCCGTGGACGTGCTGTTCCTCGATGTGAGCATGCCTGAGGTCAATGGCATTCAGTTCGCCGAGGCCCTGCAGCGTTTGAAGAACCCTCCGGCGGTCATTTTCGTTACCGCCTATAGCGAGCATGCGCTCGAAGGCTTCAAAGTGAATGCCGTCGATTATCTGGTGAAGCCGGTCGAAACCGATCGCCTGCAGCAGGCCGTGAATCGCGCGAGCGAGTACATTACGCTGCATGTGAAGGCCAGCCAGTCGGAGCGCATTCCTGTCGAAAAGGGCGGCAAGAAGATTCTTATCCCCATCGACAGCATTCGTTTTGTTATGGCACGCGACGATTACGCGTACCTGCAAACCGACAACGACCGCTACTTCTCCACCGTGTCGCTCGCTCAGCTCGAAAAGCGCCTCGATGGCCACGGCTTCTTCCGCGTGCATCGCGGCTACTTGGTGAACCTTTCGCATGTCGAAGAGGTCGAGCCCGTTCCCGGCGGCACGCTGCTTTTGTCGCTGAATGCAACCGACGAGAAAATCCCTGTTTCTCGCCGCCGCGTTTCCTCGCTGAAAAAGGCGTTGGGGCTGTAGAGTGCAGCAAAACAAGAACCTCGAAAGGCTCGCCTTGGCGAGCCTTTTTCATATGCGCTATCCTTCTTGTCGCTCGATATGCTTACGGGCTTTTGCAATGTCGCGCTTAATGTCGGCGGCCGTTCGCAGCCTGCGTGCCACGTCGACGCCCGCGGCCTGTTCTATCTCGTCGGTCACGGGGCTTCGATAGCTGAACAAAAACCAATTCTCGGCCAAGTGGCTGCCTTCCATGCGTAAAAGCGCGTCGGCGACTTGGGCGGCGTTTCTACTCCATCCCATATCGCTGCGAAGCAGACGCAAGGCGAAGAATGCGGCGTAGCACATCAGAAAATGCGCGCGCATGTGTATGGCGTGGGCCACGGGATAGGGCGAAGGCGAGAAATCGGATTCAAGCAGCTGGAATGGCTCGGTGAGGCGCCACAGCTCGCGATAGATGTGAAACAGTGTGCCAGCGGTGAGCTTCGTTTCGCTTGATGATATGCAAATATAGCCATCGAGGGCCAAATCGCGTGCCTCGTCTTCGGCGCGGCCTTGTTTGCGGGCGATTTTCGCGTAGTCGCGACCCCAGAGCACCGTGTCTTTGACGCGAATGCCCGCCATCTCGTTGGTGCGTGATTTGACCTTGTAGCTGCCCGATTGCGTGGTGATGTAATCGGAGGCATCGGCGACCCATGCCTGAAGGTCGAAAGCGGCGGTTTCGAGCGGCCGGAAAAAGACGAACCCGTCGCCGCTATCGGCGAGCGTCTCGGCGATTTCTCGCGCGTGGGGAGTGCGGCCCGCAACCACAATGACGCGTTTGGCGCCGAAATTGCTTTTCGCGCTCGCGACGAGCCCCGATACTTCATCGGCGCTCGGCGTGGCACTTGTAACATGGTAGGTCATGGGAATGCCCGTGCGGTCGAGCAGCATGCCAATGCCCATCGATAGCCCTTCGTCGCGATCGATTCCGCCCGCTAGTCGGGCGTTTGTCGCGTTCACGTCGCCCGTGTCGGCCAGCGTAAAAGAAGCGAGAACCAGCAGCACCGAATTGACCTGGTAAGGCTCGCGAATTACTTGGTAGGTTTTCGAGAGATGCGCCACGAGGGCTCGCTCGTTGCGTGCGAAACACTGGAAGGCGGCGTACGTGTCGGCCAGCGTGAAATCGCATGTGCGCGGGAATGAGGCGCGGCGTTGCCACGTCTCGCGCTTTGGGGCTACGTGAATCATGCGTTCGGATGCGAGCATCTCGAAAATGCGGCCCGCATGCGCGGGAAAGCCGACATGTCCCGCGCGATTTTCGAAGAAGCGCCGAACGCCTAGCGCATCGAGGTATGCGAGCGCGATGGCGCTTCCCCAGCGAGCTTGGGCAATATGGGTGTCATCGATGGTCGCGTCGCGCGGAAATGTGAAAGCGATGGGTGGGTTTTCGCTTTTCGCTCGTTTGTTGAGCTCGGCGACGTAGGCTTGGAAGTGGGCGATAGGGTCGGCGTATTGGCTTGTGAATTGGTCGACGTAGCCGATCGACTCGATGGTCTTCGTCTTCGTTTTCCCGCCTTCTCGGTAGTTCTGCACAACCGAAAGGTATACGCGCTCGTCGCGCTTCGTTTTTTTCAAGTGCATAGCACACCTCCTGAGTGTAAGTATAGCCTTGCCGTTCGTTCGGAATACCCCGCTTACCCCCGCATAATGCCTATGGATAAGAAAAAATCGTTTATGCAGGTCGGCGGCGCGTACAATATGCGCGTTATCGTTCGCGGCGCGTGTGCGCCCGCAAGAGAGGAGTTGTTTGTGCGGCCGGAAAAGAAGCAGTGGACCTATCGCGAGAAAATGGCGCAAGCCAATCGCGAGGCGAAGGCGACCGTGGTCGCGCTCGCGATTGTTGTGGCGGTGTGGATAGCGGCAGGCTTCGGCCTTTCGGCGTTCGATGTGGAAGTATTCGGAACCCCTATTTGGGTGTTCGGCGGAACGCTTGGCACATGGATTGCCGCCATCGTGGCGGCTGTGGTGCTGGGCCGCCGGGTGTTCGCCGATTTCGATTTGGATGAGGAGGAGCGCGATGCAAACAACTAGTATTGCGGGCCTGCTTCCCGTACTCATTTTCCTCGTACTTGCTCTCGGACTCGCGATTGCGGCGCGTCGCCGCTCGCGTGCTGCGGGCGAAGGCGGATTCGTGAAGGAATACTTCATCGGCAACCGCACGCTTGGCGGTTTTGTACTAGCCATGACTACCATTGCCACCTATGGCTCGGTGAGCTCGTTTGTGGGCGGCCCCGGCCAGGCGTGGCAAACCGGCTTTGGTTGGGTGTATATGGCGGCCGTGCAGGTAACGACGCTGTTTTTGCTCTACGGCATTATGGGCAAGAAGATGGCGCTTGTTTCGCGTAAGCTTGGGGCGGTCACGGTGATCGATGTGATTCGTGCCCGCTTCCGCAGCAATGCGTTGGCGAATGCTGCGGCTCTGATTATCGTGCTGTTCTTCGCGGCAACTATGGTTGCCCAGTTCGTAGGCGGCGCGAAGCTGTTTGAAGCCGTGACAGGGTATTCGTATTTTGTTGGCTTGGCCATTTTCGGCGTTGCTGTGATTATTTTCACGACCGTGGGCGGTTTCCGCGGCGTAGCCGTGACTGACGCGTTGTGCGGCATCGCTATGCTCGTGGGCATCGTGGTGCTCGCGGCTGGCATTCTTATTGCGGGCGGCGGCTGGGAAAACATCATGGGCACCATTCGCACGAACCATCCGCAGATGCTCGAGCCTCTTTCGGGTGGCACCATGCCCGTGTCGTTGTACTTCACGCAGTGGCTGCTCGTTGGCATTTTCACGTTCGCGTTGCCCCAATCGGTGGTGCGCTGCATGGGCTACAAAGATACGAAGAGCCTGCGCGGCGCGATGATCGGTGGCACCATTATTATCGGCGCCATGATGATTGGCGTTACCACGCTCGGCGTGCTTTCCGCGGGCGTGCTTACGGGGGACTTGGCCTCGTATGGTGGAAGTGTTGACAATATTATTCCGCGCACCATTGTGGAAACCCTGCCGCCATGGCTTGCCGGCGTTGCGATTGTCGGCCCTGTCGCCGCATCGATTTCTACCGTCTCTTCGCTGCTCATCGCCTCGTCCTCGGCCATTATCAAAGACTTGTGGCTGCACTATGCAGAAGATAAGGGTCAGCAGGTAAGCGATGCCGTCGTGGCGCGCTCGAGCCAGATTATTACCCTGGGCGTGGGCGTTATCGTATTCGTGCTTGCCGTGGTTCCGCCGAGCGTTATTTGGAAGATCAACATGTTCGCGTTCGGCGGTCTTGAAACGGCATTTTGCTGGGTTCTTGTGGGTGCGCTCTTCTTCAAGCGAGCGAACAAGGTGGGCGCGATTGCGTCGATGGTGGGCGGCACTGCTGTCTATTGCGTATGCATGGCGCTTGGTTTCAAACTGTTCGGCCTGCACCAAATCGTGATTGGCATCACCGTGTCGCTTCTGTGCATGGTGATTGGCTCATGGCTCGGCAATCGTCGCGCAAATGCCGCCGACGCGGCCGCAGACGCCGAGATGAGTGAGGTGTTCTTCCCCGAGGCGTAGGGCCCATCAATATTCTTTCCGAAAAGAAGAGCCCGCAGTTCACAACTGAGCTGCGGGCTCGTTTCGTTTTTATGGGGCGCGTCTATTCGGCGGCGCGCTCACGCTCGATTTCGTCGAGAACCTTCATGACGGCATCGCCTAGAGCACGAATTGTCACGCCGGAATTGTCGGGCAGGTGCAGGTGCATGCAACGGCGGCCGCGCTCGATAAGAATCGAGAGGTCGGCGGCGGCCTGCGTGCGTGCGAGCATTCCCAGGCTTTCGGGCTCAACGTGGCGTAGCGGGATGTCTTTCAATTCGTCGGCGGAAACCATGAGGAATACGCCGTTGTTGGTGCCGCCTTTTTGCAGCTGGCCCGTGGAATGCAGGTAGCGGGGGCCAATCTCCAGACAGCTTACGACGCCGAGCTTGTCGGCAACGCCGTGGCGAATAACTTCGAGCGCTTCGCGGCGCCCCTCGCCGTCGAAAGGCAGGAACGCGTCGAGCGCGAAGTAGTCGCCCGGCTTAATCGACGCAAACAGGTTGCGCAAAGCACCCATAAGCGTGTCCGATTTGATGCACGGCGCGATGGTGACCTCGGCTTCGCCCATGTTCACGTTGCCGATGAAATTCTCGGTGAAGTCAGGCTTCGGGCAGCCTTCCGCGAGGAACTTCAGTGCGGCGGCTTTAGTAGAGGCGACGTCGGGTTGGTCGAACGGGCAGCGCTTCATAAGATAACCGCACATGGCCGTTGCGTATTCCCACATCACGAAGTGCTCGGCCAAATCGAGCACGCTGTCGATGCGGAAGGAAAGGCGCGGAATAGCAGAATCGAGATAGGCGAGGCTCATGTCGAAATTCTTGCGCTCGTCCCACAGGTCGGTTTTGGTTTGGTAGGTGATGACGCTGCGGTCTTTCGGGTCTTCGGTAAGAAGCAGCGTGTCGAGCTCGATGTTCGGCAGAATTCCCACACCCTGCTTGCCGAGGCTTTCGGCGACAAGCTGCTCAATCCAAAGGCCAAGCACGCGCCCGCGCTTCGGCGTGAGGAAGCTGAATTTGTCGCGGCCGTTCAGGTAGTTGTCGTACAGGAAGCTTGCCAGCGTGATGGCGGGGTTGTCGATAGAGTTTTCGCTGCACACGCGCTCGGCATCTTTGGCGTGGCCCAAAAAACCACCCAGGTCGATGCCGACGAGTGCGGCGGGCACCAAGCCGAATACCGAAAGCGCGCTGAAGCGGCCGCCAACGGTAGGCTCGCCAAGGAAGCATGCGCGCCAGCCTTCGTCGTGGGCGCGCTTCTCCAAGTCGCTGCCGGGGTCGGTGATAGCGACCAGATGGGACGGGATTTTCTCGGTTTTCAGGTACATCTCAAAGTGATCAAGCACGGCATCGAGCACGCTGCGCATCTCGATGGTGCCGCCCGATTTGCTGGAAACGAGCACGAGCGTGCGTTCCAAATCGAGGCCTGCCAGAATCGATCGCACGCGAACGGGCGATACGGAGTCGAGCACCTTGAAGTCGAGCGCGTTGCGGTCGACTTTGTTGTATTTGGTGATGGTCATGGGAGCCTGAGTGGAGCCGCCCTGACCAATAAGCAAAACGGTCTTGAAGCCTTCGGCGATGATGCCTTCTGCGAAAGCCTGGATTTTTTTATAAGGATAGGGCGGCTGGCTCGCAAGCGTTGCCCAGCCGGTGTAGTTCTTTGCGCATTCGGCGGCAGCTTCGTCGAAATCGTAGAGGCTTGCATCCTTGGCGTGAAGGCGGCTGGCGACTTTGTCGCGAACCAGAATTTTCGCCGAGGGATAAAGCTTCTCGGTGTCGTTGATGAGCATGGTTCCTCTTTCTCGCAATTATTATGCGAATGCGGGGAGCAATCTGGTACGGGTGTTGCCGAAAGCTCCCCTTCACGAAGCAGGCGCGCAGAAAACGCGCGCCTGAGTCATATCTTCGTTGTTGGGGTATTGTACCGAAATCAGGCCTCAACTGGAAATTATCACCTGTTCAATGTGGAGGTGACGTGATGGAGGGACGGATGCGGCCGCAAAAAAATGGGGGACAGGAGGATGTTTTCCCTGCCCCCCCATTGCGGGTAATTAACAAATGCGCGGAAGCTGTTCACCTACGAGCATATCGAGAATGCGGCGCGTGCCGAAGCCCGTTTCCAGGAAAACCTTTGGCCCGCGGGTCACGTTGGCTTCTTCGACGCGGCCGATAATGGCGGCATCGGCGCCGTATTTGTTGGCCTTCATGGCGGCAAGCGCCGCTTCGGCCTGCTCGGCGGGCACTATGCAAACCATTTTGCCTTCGTTGGCAACCTGGAACACGTCGTAGCCGAGCATGTCGCACGCGCCACGTACCACGTCTTTCACGGGAACGTTGTCTTCCGAGACCACCATGTCAACGCCGCTTTGCGCACCCAATTCGTTGAGCGTCGAGGCCAGGCCGCCGCGGGTGGGGTCGCGGAAGCAGCGCGTATCGGGGGCGGCGGCGAGCACGTCGGCAATAAGGCCGTTCAAGGGGGCGGCGTCGCTTTCGATAGGGGCGTTGAACGAGAGGTTCTCGCGTTGGCTCATGATGCAAATGCCGTGATCGCCCAGCGTTCCGGAAAGCAGAATAGCGTCTCCCGGTTTGCAGTTCGCGCCAGAAAGCTCTACGCCGGCCGGCACCAAGCCCACGCCTGCCGTGTTGATGTAAATGCCGTCGCCGTGTCCGCGATTCACGACCTTCGTGTCACCCGTCACCACATGCACGCCGGCCTCGGCGGCGACTTCGCGAATCGTTTCGCAAATGCGGCGCAGGTCATCCATGGGAAAGCCCTCTTCGAGAACCATGGCGACCGAGAGGTATTTCACCTTGGCGCCGCTTGTGGCAACGTCGTTCACTGTGCCGCAAACGGCCAGGCGGCCGATGTTGCCGCCGGGAAAGAAATGCGGCGTGACCACGAACGTGTCGGTGGAAAACGCCAGGCGCTCGCCGGGGGCGGGGGCGGGCAGGAGCGCCGCGTCGTTGCCCTGGGCAAGTTCTTCGGAGCCGTAGGTCGCGGCGAACACGTCGTCGATGATGCGCTTCATCATGGTTCCGCCGGAGCCATGACCCAAAAGAACGGTTTCGTCAGCCATTATGAAAACTCCCTTCATTGGGTGATGAGTGTGGACCCATCCAGTAATAGCGGGATTCGTTCAAATTCGTCAGCTTTATAGCTTGACGCATTGGAATGAATCTTCAAACGGCAGAAATGCCCGATGTTTCGTTTGCCTCGCCAAAAGGCGAAGCAAACGAAACGAGTATTCCCATCGTCCAGCGAACGAGGAAAGCGCCGCGTTTTTCTCGTTCGCTGGACGGTTTCGGGAGCGCCGGGCGGAGGGGGCCGATTTGGCATGCTCGGTTTCTCAATTTCTCCCAAAATGGGAAACCGGAGCGAGGTGCATAGGCCGCGAAGCGGCCGGTAGTCGAGCGGGCATGCCAAATCGGCCCCCTCCGCCCGGCGCGGACAACAACCCTAGTAATACCTGAAATATGCGGCGCAGGAGCCCTCGGAGCTCACCATGCAGGGTCCCACGGGGTTTTCCGGTGTGCAAACCTTGCGGAACAGCGGGCACTCGCTTGGCGCCATAATGCCGCGCAGGACATCGCCGCAGCGGCAACCCTTTGGCTCAATCGTGGGCTCAACCTCGACCTCATGCACGCGCATCGCATCGAAATCAGCGAACTCGTCGCGAATTCGGTAGCCGCTTCCCTCAATGGGACCAAGGCCGCGCCATGTCGCGGTGCAGGTATCGAACACCTCGTCAATCGCGGCAAGCGCCACGGGGTTGCCTTCGGGCATGACGCCGCGCGCGTACGCGTTCTCGATTTCGGCGCGTCCTTCGTGCAGCTGGCGCATGATCATGGCGATGCCTTCGAGCACGTCAAGCGGCTCGAACCCGGTGATAACGCCGGGGATGTGGTATTTCTCGGCCAAAAACTGGTAAGGCTTCATTCCGATGATGGTACTTACGTGCCCCGGCAAAATGAGGGCGTTTACCTTCAGCTCGGGATCACCCATGAGCACATCGAGTGCGCCAGGCATGTTCTTGTGCGCAGCATACACGCTGAAATTGGTAAGCCCCATCGCCTTGGCGCGTTTGATTGCCATGGCAACGAGCGGCGTGGTGGTTTCAAAGCCGACGCCTACGAAAATGACGGGATGCGTGGGATTTTCCTTGGCGACCGTCAGCGCGTCGAGGGGCGAATACACGATGCGAATGTCGCGTCCCGCGGCCTGTTCCTTAAGAAGCGAGCTCGTGGAGCCGGGCACGCGCGTCATGTCTCCGAAGGTGGTGATAATCACGTTCGGAACGCGCGAGAGCGCGATGACCGTGTCGATGTCGTGGTTGCTCGTCACGCATACGGGGCAGCCCGGACCGCTTGCAAGGCGGCAGCCTTCGGGCATGAGCGAACGAATGCCGTTTCGGGCAATGGCGACGGTGTGCGTTCCGCATACTTCCATAAGGGTCGCATGCTCGGGCGCGAGTGCCTGGATGCTTTCGATGAGCCCGCGTGCAAGCACGGGGTCTTTGAAACTGTTTTGGTCAACCATGGCCGCCACCTACACCGCGGGCGCGGGTTGCACGTCTTCGGCAAATTCGGGGAATTGGCGAATAAGGTCGAGCGTTTCGTTCGCGGCCTGTTCGCTTACCACCTCAATCGCGAATCCCGCATGCACCAACACGTAGTCGCCTACGGTTGCCTGCGGAGTAAGGTCGATGGAAATGGAGCGCGTGACGCCCAAAATGTCGACGATGGCCATGTTGCCCTCGTCGAGCTCGGTGATTTTTGCGGGAATCGCAAGGCACATACTGGGTTCCTCCCTCTATTTCTGCGCATCTGCCCCAGCGTGGCGCGCTGCGGCGATGACGGCTTGTCCGAATGAAACGCCGCCGTCGTTGCACGGCAGCTCTTTATTGAGCGCAACGGTGAAGCCGGCGGCTTCGAGCGCGGCGAGCGTATGCTCGAGCAGGTAGCGGTTCATGAATACACCGCCCGAAAGCGCAACGGTGGAAATGCCGTAGGCCGCGTTTGCCACCAGGCATGCCTGCATAATGGCCTCAACCATGGCGTCGTGGAACTTGCGGGCGATGGCCGACGTCGCCACGCCTGCCGCCATGTCGTCGAGCATGCTTGCGAATACGGGCTGGGCGTCGAGCAGAATGACGCTTGTGTCGTGCGCGGTGCTGTCGGGGTTGGCGCAATTCTTTGAGATGCCCATATGGTAGGCGTCGCCTGCGGCTTCAGGGTCGACGGTTCGCTTTCGGCCCAGCGAGGCGTCGCTTATGGCCGCTTCCAGCAGCACAGCGGCTTCGCCCTCGTAGGCGGGGTGCTCGCATACGCCCAAAAGCGCGCTCGCGGCGTCGAACAGTCGGCCGACGCTTGAGGTGCGCGGGCAATTCAGGTCGCGTTCAATCATGTGGTCGCACACGTGGGCGGCATCGCCGAGCGCCTCAATCGCAGGGGCGGCTGCTGGGTGATCGAGCAAGTCGAATTCGTACAGCGCCCCATAGGCCATACGCAGCGGGTTTTTCACCGCCGCCGCGCCGCCTGGCATGGGGAGGTAGGCGAAGTTCGCGAACCTCTCGAAATCGGTTCGATTTGCGAGCAGAACCTCGCCGCCCCAAATACGCCCGTCGTAACCGTAGCCCGTGCCATCGAAGGCAACGCCAATGGTCGCCTCGTCGAGGCCGCATTCGGCCATGGCGCTTACGATGTGCGCGTGGTGGTGCTGGATTTTCTCAAGGGGCAGCTCTTCGCCTGCGTCGACTGCGCGACGATGGGCTTCTTCGGCCCATTTCGACGAGAGGTACTCGGGATGCATGTCGGCCACAAGGCTTTCGGGTGCGGCCTGGAACAGGCTCTCGAAATGCTTTTTTGCCGAAAGCCACGCGTCGAACGTCTCGGCGTTTTCCATGTCGCCAATATGCTGGCTCACGAAGGCCTCGTCTCCGCGCAGCAGGCAGAACGTATTCTTTTGCTCGGGGCCTGCGGCGAACAGCACGTGCTTCGCTTGGTCGCCGGCCTGGTCGCCCTTCTTCGCAAGCGAAATTGGCATGGGTGCGAACCCGCGTGCGCGGCGCACCATTTGCACGGCGTCTCCGGCGCTCCCCGCCGAAATCACGCGCACGACCGAATCGTCGAAGCGGCAACGAATGGGGCGATTGTTGCCCAGAAACGCGTCGGCGATGCTCGCGAGCTGGGAGCGCGCCTCGTCATCGGTCATGCAAATGGGCTCATCGTGCAGATTGCCCGACGTCATGACGAGCGGACCGTCGAACGCGGCAAGCAGCAGGTGCTGCACCGGCGTATACGGCAGCATAACTCCCAGTTCGGGAAGATGGTCGGCGAGGCCCGCCGCGAATTTCGCGTCGTCGCGCTTCTTCAAGAGCACGATGGGTCGCTGCGTGCCTGTGAGCAAGCGGCGCTCGGCATCGTTGACCTGACAGGTTTCACGCACGTCGTCGAGTGTGCGATACATAACCGCGAATGCTTTGCCTTCGCGGCGTTTGCGGCGGCGCAGCTCGGCGAGGGCTTCGGGGTTGCGCGCATCGCATGCTAAATGAAAGCCGCCAAGGCCCTTCACGGCAACAATGGCCCCTTCATGCAAAAGTTCGGCTGCGCGCGCGAAAATCGCATCGCTGGCCTGAAGGGTGCTGCCCCACAACGTTCCGTCTTCGTCAATATCGGCGCCGTCAAAGGCTTCGTTCGTCGCGGGGGTTTCCGTAAAGCCCTTTTCCCACCAGGAGATATGAGGGCCGCATTCGAAGCATGCGTCGGGCTGTGCATGGAAACGTCTGTCGGCCGGGTTGCGATATTCGGCGTCGCACGCTTCGCACATGGGAAAGCCCGCCATGGAAGTTTTCGCGCGATCATAAGGGAGGCTGTCGATAATCGTGAAGCGCGGTCCGCAATTCGTGCAATTGATGAATGGGTAATGGTAGCGGCGGTTGTGCGGGTCGAACAGCTCGGCCACGCATTCGTCGCATGTTGCCAAGTCGGGCGATACCAGGGTGGTCGCGTCGGCTTCGGCTTCGTCTGAATAGCGAATCTCGAAATTGGAGAACCCCTCGAGCGGGGCTTCTTTCATATTGATTTCGTCCACGCGCGAGGCGGCCGGCGCATTGCTATTGATTTCCATAACCAATGCGTCGATGTCTTCGGGCTTGCCTTCCGCGTGCACGAAGACGCCCGCGGTGGCGTTGAGCACCCAACCGCAGATGTTGTGGCGCAGCGCGGCGTTGAAGACGAACGGGCGAAAGCCTACGCCTTGAACGACGCCGTGAACTTCTATGTCGAGGGCTTCTCTCATGGATGCTCCTTGGGGCTAGTGCGTGTGGCTATGGCCGTGGGTATGCGGATGGTCGTGCGCGTAAGCGCGTGCAGCTTTCACGGCATCGGTGCCCGGCGTGGGCTGATTGTCGTAGATGCCATGTCCCGTCGAGGTCATGGTGAGATGCCCGTGCGTCACGCCCTTTGTGCCCAGGATAATATTTGAGATGGTTTGAATCAGGCCGCTTTCGCCGCGCAGGATAATGACTTCCATGCAGGTTTCGGCATCGAGATGCACATGCATGCTCGAAACAATTTGCTCGAAGAACTCGTGCTGGATGCCGTCGAGTTTGTCGCGTACGTCTCCCGTGTGATGGTTGAACACGATGGTGAGCGTGCCCATGACCTCTTCGCCGGGCATGGAGCATTCTTCGTCGATGAGCGCGTCGCGCACCAGGTCGCGAATGACCTCGCTGCGGTTTTTCGCCAGGCCGCGTCGCGCGACCAGGGCATCGAAGCGAACCAAGAGGCTCTCGGGCATTGCAACCGAGAACCTCATAAGGTCTTGAGCCATGATTTACACCAGTTTGACGGTTACGCCGCTGGCTTTTTCGGCGTCGTCTTCCAGGGCTTCTTTGGCGTCGTCGAGCAGCGCGCGAATGTCGTCGAGCGCGCTCATGGCTGCATGGAGCTTCTCTCCAGCGGTTTCGAAGCCCGCGTCTTCTGCCTGGTGGGCCAGATTGTGAGCCCAGCGGCGCTCCAGCTTGATGTGGTCGTCGATCTGTTCGATCATTTGCTCGAACTGGCCGGTGTTAATGCCGTTGGTGCACATGGTGGCTCCTCTCGCTGCGCCTCGCAGGCAACGCTTTGGCCTCGCTGGCCGGTGGTCGTTGGGGTTGGCGCAAAAAATGGCGATGGGCGCGATGGGCGCTCATCCGTACGGTTTTCGGCGGGCGTTCGCCTTCGGGCGTTGCGCTGTCGTTCGCGATTGGAAGCGCGGCGACTGGGCGCGTTGCCTTTCGGGCGGGCTGCTCCGTCGAAGTTTCCCTGAAGAGGGTTTTGCTGTTTGGCCTCTCGGGTTTGGGGCTATTATGGTCCTGCGCGTGGTGCATTGAAAGCAAGAAAAGGGGATAGGTGTGAAAAAACCAGTGAAAAGTAACATGTATCTCGATGCGAAGTTCGAGCAGCTCGCGGAATACGATGCGGCTATTGCGGGCGACGTGGATGCCGATGCGTGCATCGTTGGTTTTGGCGAATTGCCTGAACAGGTGTTTTCCGCGCTTTGCGCGGCATGCGCAGGTATTGGCATGCCAGACCCCGTGATAGTGGATGCGTCGCTTGTTGGTGACCCCGCGCGTGCGACGTTTGTGGTGGAAGCGCTTGACCCAGCGGCGATTATCGTGGCCGATGGGATTGCGGCGGCCATGCTTTCCGATGGCTACCACGCAAAGCTGCCGCTCAATGCCGCGACGCGCTTGTTGGGGCGCCCGTTCGTGGCGTTCGAATCGTTCCAGGACGATTTGTCTGACAACAAATTGAAGCAGCGTGACTGGGCGCTCATCAAAACGCTGAAACGTGCGTAACTTAGTTCTGCTTGTAGGTGGCTTCTTCTTCAATAATGAGTTCGGCCATGTGCGCCTCGCCCCAGACGCGCATGGCGTCGATGACGGGCTCGAGGCTGCGGCCGCGATCGGTGAGCGTATATTCGACGCGCGGCGGCACTTCGGCGAACACTTCACGCTTGAGCAGGCCGTCTTCTTCCATGGCGCGCAAATTTGAGGTGAGCGCTTTTTGGGAGATGCTGCCGATAGATTTCTTCAGCTCGCCAAAGCGTTTCGTGCCGGTAAGAAGATCGCGAAGAATGAGGACTTTCCATTTGTCAGACATGAAGGAAAGCGTCGCCTCGACGGGAGATGAAGTTCTAGACAGCTTAGTGGCCATGCGCCATGGATCCTTTCGCTCGTGCGGTGTTTAAGGTGTGTGTAAGCGAAACTTATGAAATTGTGTGCGGTTGCTGGTTGCACGGTGGTTAGTATCCCACAGAAACCTGATTACCGCAAATAATTCATAGGGTTTCCTATGAAAAAAACGAGCAATTCGAAAATGCAATTTGTTGCATGCGGCTATCTTCTGAACGTGTGACGTGGGGTTTTGCTAACGCGTTACAAAAAGGTAGGAACCGTTCAACGCCATTTCCGAATTTCTTCTTGCAAACGCCGCAAGTCATGGTATTTTGCGGTCAGTGATTTGAGCCGGCGGGGTGCCGGTTTGAGTTTTTGTCAGTGTCGATTTTCAGCGTTGAAGCTGAGTACACAAGTGAGAGGAGCGCACAATGGCTCATCCTGTGCTTGAAACCGAAGAGTGCATTGGCTGCGGCATTTGCGTTGACGCCTGCCCGCAGGACGTTTTGGAGATTGCCGGCGGCGTTGTCGTCGTTGAGAACGAAGATGCATGCATCGCCTGCGGCGACTGCGTCGAGGAATGCCCCATGGGCTGCATCACCGAGATCAGCGAAGACTAATTCAGATTTTGGTTGCCTTTGAAGGCCCCGCGTTTGTGATGAGCGCGGGGCCTTCGTGCGTTTTTGAGTCGAAAGGCCGATTTCGGGCCGAAGGATGATTCTCTTGGTTTGCGCCTGTGGGGCGGAGTTTGCGAGATGAAGGCGGCTTGGCCTTGTGGAATAAGGTCTGTGCCATTTTTTGATATTGGCGCAGATGGTGCTCGTTTTTCTGTGGAACCTTGTTCGAAGCGCCGCTCGTGCTAAAGGTCGCTTTGTTTGAAGCGACGTTGGGTCCAAAGACTGCGCCGCATATTCGATGAAATAAAAAAGGTCAGGAGCGAACTCCTGACCTCAAGTTTTAAGTGGTGCGGGTGAAAGGACTTGAACCTTCATGGGGTTGCCCCCATACGGACCTGAACCGTACGCGTCTGCCAATTCCGCCACACCCGCGTGGCTTCTTGCGAAGCGAGTTAGTACTATATCCGAAGCGATTCATGGATGCAAGCACCTTTTTCGAAAAAAAGCGAGATTTTTGGTTTCGGTGCCATGGGGCTGCTTTCTGGGGGCGCTCGTTTTCGCGGGCGATATCTTCCAAATAAAAATGCCGACACGAGGCCGGCATTTCTTTCGACGGTTGGGGCCTGAGGTGCCCAGTTGGTTCAGAGGCTACTCGTCCTCGTCGTCATCGTCATCGAAGAAGGTGAAATCGTCATCATCGTCTTCGACCTCGCCGCGATCTTTGAACGCTTGGCGGGTGCGCCACTCCATAATCACACACACCAAAACCGAAATCACGAGGCCTGCAAGCACCAGAATGCCCACGCCAGCGAATGACTCGAAGAAAAAGTGGTACAGCGACTCTATGCTCATGACGATCTTCCTAAGTTTTAGATGAGTAATTGCGCCTTGGCGTATCTGCGATTCTAAACGATTGCGCGCAGAAGTTGGGCGAGACTTGTCCATATTGCAGAGAACCAAACAACCTCGCGGGACGGGACGTGCGTGCAGGGGAATTACGCGCTTGTGACGCTTGGCGTGTTTTTGGGCGCATGCGGGCCGTTTTGCGCGGGTGCGTTTGCGTTTTCACCAGGGCTTGGCGGATGGCTTGGCGAGCCCGTGCGCGGTCGCGTTCGTGCGCTTTGGCGGTCGGTCGCCGGCGGATTGAGGGGGCCGTTAACGAGCGTGCGCCCGAAGACTGCGGGGCTTTGCGGTACTATAAGCGGTCATTGATGAAGCAAATGCGTCGCGAAGGGAAAGGTTGGTGGGTTTTGAAGAGACTGGGCGGTGAGATCGAGGTATCGAACCCCCGCAAGCGGGTGAAGCTTGCGCCGGCCGCCGCGTCGCTCGTGACATTTTCTTTTGCGCTTTTGCTTTCAAGTTCGCTGTTGTATGCGGCGCTTTTCCCTGGCTTTTCCATGCCGAGCTCGTATGCGTCTTTTCATGCCGAGAAGAGCAACGCCGCATCGCCTGAGGGCATTATTCGCGCGCTCGTCGGTGGTGGCTCGAGTGAGGTTTCTTCCGTTGACGGGAATGAGCCCCCTTCCGACGTTTCGGCCTCTTCTGCGCTTACGTTCTCGAGTTTTTTCGCTTCCGCGATTCAATCGACCGAGGCGACCGTCTCGAAGACCGAATCCGTCAAAACACAAAACCCTTCATCGGACAATCCCTCTTCGGGTGGGGCGTCGGGCGGCTCTGGCCAATCGGGCCCGTCGGGCGGAAGTTCTGCTGGCTCAGGTGGTTCGGGCGGCGTAGATTCCAACGGTTCGGGCGACGGCGCGACGGCGTCGGGTCTTACGGCCGCCGAAGAAAATGAATTCCACGCGTTTCTCGTTGATCGGTTCAATCAGTGCGCGCAGCTTTCTGGTAGCCTGCGCGAGTCTTCGGGGCATTTGCAATACGATGCCGGCTTGGGCGATTTCGGGGATGCCGCGCAATGGTATTCCGACATGCTTATTTACGACAACTCGATTGACTCCATGAAAGCAGAACTCAACAGAAAAATTCTCGTGGCCGAGCGTTCTCGCTATCGCAATTTTTGGAGCGAGATTCAGTACATGGTGAACGATTTGGGCACCATGTCGGCCGCGCTCGTGAATCAGTGGGGAATCGCAAAGCAGTCGGGCTCGGCGAGCGCTGTGGACACCTCTGCGACCTATGCGAGTTACCGCGCGCATGAAGATAGGGCGAGGAGCTTGGCATGAGTGGTTGGCTTTCGGGGCCGCGCGACTCGCGGCCATTGGGGCATTCTGCGATCGATGGGGGCGGTGACCCTTTCAGCGGCGCTCGGGTAGTGAGCGTTGCGCACTTCGAACCAGCTGCCGGCATGCAGGGCGAAGCGCTCGATTCGTACAAGCGCCGTTTCGGCACGCTCTTCGTTGACGAATCTACACGCCGTCGCGGCGGCATTGGGTCGGTCGTGCGCGCGACCAATGTGCTTGGCGAGCAGTTCGCGCTGAAAACGCTCGTTATACCCGAGCGCGATGAGCGTGCGAGCGAGGCCGAATACGAACGGTATGAAGCAGGTTTGAAAACCGCGTTTCGTCAGGAATTCGAGTGCCACAAGGCAGTTTCGGGCCTCAAGGGATTTCCTCATTTGTATGGGATGGGCGAGGTCGCGGGCACGCCTGCCATCGTTATGGAATGGGTGTGCGGCGAAACGCTCGTGCATGTATGCGACGCCCTTGCGGTTGACGGGGCTGGCCGCATGCCTACGCTTGTTGCTGCTCAAATTGGCCGCGACGTGTTTGATTTGCTCGCACACCTTGATTTCCTCGAAGGCGGCTTTGTCCATCGCGACATCTCGCTCGCCAATGTGATGGTTCGCACGTCTCGCCTTTCTCTTGCCGAACAGGTTGAGGAAGGCTTTTTCGACGTATGCCTTATCGATTTCGGGTCGTCGACGCCGGAGGAGATGCAGGGCTCGTCGTTTACGAGGGTCAGTTCTCTTACTCGCAAGGCGACGGCCGATTTTGCGCCGCCCGAGATGCTTACGGAGGATATCGCGGGAATCGATGCGCTGCGCAAATCGCCCAAAATCGATGTGTATGCGACGGCGAGCGTGATATACCGGCTCGCCTGCGGGCGTGCGCCGTTTGACCTGGAGGCGGAAGCCGCGCAGTCTGCGGCCGAATCGGGCGATGCGACCGATTCGAGAGGCGAAAAAGGTTCGGGGAAAAATGCCGAAGCAACGAAACGCGCGTTTTCTCCGTATCGCGTAAAAACCGAGGTCGCTCCCGCCCGCCCCGTGTTCGCACATGCTGCGGCGGCCGATATCGCCGCCGTGGTTCTCTGCGAGCCGGAGGTGGACAAGGCTCTTCGTCGCGCATGCTCGAATGCGGCGCAAGCCCCGAGTGTCGACGAAGTGCGCGATGTGCTCGCGTTTGTCGATGACCAGCTCGCTTCCGTGCTTTTGGCTTGTCTTTCCGCTGATCAGGGAAAGCGCCCCACGGCGCATGAGGCCTTCAATGCGTTTTCGGCATTTTGCGGTCACTATTTGGAAAACGTTGTGCTTTCGTTTCGGGGCGAACCGCTGATCCCATGCACGTTCGATGGTTCGGGTGCAGGATCGATGCGCGATATGTTTGCCGCGCGATTGACGGTGCGTATCGCCGCGTGGGCGGCTTCGGTGGCAGTGCTCGTGGTTGTAGCCGTGTCGGCGGCGTATTCGGCGGACGGCATGGATGCGAGCCTCCTTTTGCCCGGCATGCAATGGCAGGGGGCGCTTGAGCCTTGGATGGTTGCCCTCGCATTGGCTGCGCCCGTTGTGCTCGGAGCTATTTTTCGTGGTCCGAGCCTACATTCGCGAGCTGGCTTCATTCGGGCGAGTTTCGGTGTTGCGGCGGCGAGCGTGGTTGAGGGCTTCGTTTTGTCGAATGCGACGGTGGCTCCGTCGAGCGCGCATGCGAGTTTGGCGGCGGCCCTTTTTGCGGCCGCTGCTGCGGCATGGTGTCCGTTTGTGGCCGATTTCGCGTTGGCGGTGGTATATGGTCCCGCTCGTAAGAAAATGCGGGGAGCCTTGCCAGCGGGTGCGGCGCCTCGAGGCGTGTTTGGCGCTGCGGCAGTGGTGCTGGAAGAGCCCCAAGGCGATAGGGCGCGCGAAGACGCTTCGGCCGAGCAGAAAGTTTCGGCTGATCAGGAAGATTCGGCCAATCAGAAAGATTCGACTTTAGAAGACCCAAGGAAAGGAGGCGGCCAGAGTGAATAACAACCCTACGCCCTGCGGCGCCCTGTTTGACGTGATGAAAAAGCACGCTAGCATCAGCTACAAAGAGCTTGCGGGCCTTATTCTGTCGAATCGCCCCCTTTCGGATGGTCGCAGCCCCATAAGCCGCGTCGGCGATAGAACGTGGATTTCGCGCTTCATCGTGCATGCGCCGGCGGGATCGCTGCAGGAGCGTTATTTCTGCGATTACGGCGTGGCGGCGCTTCGCGTCATGGCGCGCCTTCGTTCTCGCACCAATCGTCCCATGCGGGGCAGCGATGTGCTTGTTATGCTTCGCGACCAAGGGATTCCCGAAATGACAGCCGCTCTTTCGCGCATTGGCGAAGATGCGAGCGTCTTGCGCAACGTGTTTGACCGCCTGGTATGCGGGTCGGGCTATTCCGAGGATGAGCGGGCCGATGTGGCCATGGTGCTGTTCATCTCGGCCGGTTGCATGGGAAGCGCTCGCAAGGCGGCCGCGTTTGCGCTTGAGTATGCGCAAACCTCGCACGGGGGTAGGCTCGCGGCCACGCCGGCCATTATGATGCGCGATGATGACGCCGAAGATGCGCGTGAAATAGAGCCGCTTCCTTTGTCGCTCGGTCTTCTTCGCGTCGTTGACGGCTACGTGAAGGGCTCGCCCCATTGGGTCGATCCCGGCAGCAAAGAGATTGAAATTGGCGCGCTTGCCTTGGGCGATGGCGATATCGCCGACGTGGGAGCGGGTGTTTCGGCCCACCACGCGCGTCTCGTGCGCGAAGGTGCGGCCTGGTTTGTGCGCGACCTTGGTTCCACGAACGGCACGGAAATCGTGAGCGGCGCCACGGGCGAGCGCATGGTTGTGCACGAAGGCTCGACGTCGCGGCTGAGCGCGGGCGACCGCCTTGTCCTCGGGGACGATACGGTGTTCATCGTTATTGAGGGAGTGCCAGGGGCGTAAAGCAAATAAACAGAGAGGCGCTGTGCCTGGGCGCCCTTATGGCTGCTTTCGGCCCTCTCTTGTGCAACCTTCGCGCAGGTAGGGCGGCTCGTGGCATGAAGCGTGCGCGTTTGGGCTATACTTTGGCGATATGTTTCTATTGCCCCTCGCGATGTGCGCGGGGCTCAAAGCCACCGAAGGCGGCGCGTCGCGCGCCGCAGCCACTTGAAGGAGTGCCAGGCCATGCTTGATATTCGCTATGTTCGCGATAACCAGGAAGCCGTTGCCCAGGCAATGGCGAACCGCAATTTCCCATGGGATGCCGAGCTGTTCGCGTCGCTCGACGAGCAGCGTCGCGAGGCTATCTCCGCCGAGGAAAGCCTGCAGGCCGAACGCAATGCCGCTTCTAAGGAAATCGGCAAGCTCATGGGCGCTGGCAAAAAGGAAGAGGCCGAAGCTGCCAAGGAGCAGGTTCGCCAGATCAACGAAAAGCTCGCCGAGGCAAGCGCCAAGCGCGAGAAAGTCGACGCCAAGCTCAATGACATTTTGGTGGGATCGCCGAACATTCCGTGCGACGCCACCCCGGTGGGCAAAGACGAAAGCGAAAACCCCGAGCGCCGTCGCTGGGGCACGCCGCGCGAGTTCGATTTCGATTTCAAGCCCCATTGGAATCTTGGCACCGATCTGGACATCCTCGATTTCGATCGAGGCAATAAGCTTTCGGGCAGCCGTTTCACGGTGCTCGGCGGCGCAGGCGCTCGTCTTGAGCGCGCGCTCATCAACTATTTCCTCGATACGCACACGTCCCGCGGTTTCAAAGAATGGTGGCCGCCTATCGTCGTGAAGCGTCAGACCATGTTCGGTACGGGCCAGCTTCCCAAGTTCGAAGACGACGCGTATCACGTTTCCGGCGACAACTTCCTTATCCCCACCGCTGAAGTCGTGCTTACCAACCTGCATGCGGGCGAAGTGCTCGATGCTGCCGATTTGCCGAAGTGGTACACCGCGTTCACGCCGTGCTTCCGCGAAGAGGCTGGCTCTGCCGGCCGCGACACGCGAGGCATCATTCGCCAACACGAGTTCGACAAGGTCGAGATGGTGAAGTTTGCCACGCCCGAAGATTCCGATGCCCAGCTCGAGAGCATGACCGCCGAAGCCGAATATCTGCTGCAGCAGCTCGAGCTGCCCTACCGCGTTATTTCGCTGTGCACGGGCGACCTGGGCTTTTCCGCGCGCCAGACCTACGACGTCGAGGTGTGGCTGCCCAGCTACAACGCATACAAAGAAATTTCCAGCTGCTCGAACTGCGGCGACTTCCAGGCGCGCCGCGCAAACATCAAGTATCGCGACCCCGCGAACTTCAAGGGCACGCGCTACGTTCACACGCTGAACGGCTCGGGCTTGCCCGCGGGCCGCACGATGGCCGCCATTCTGGAGAACTACCAGCAGGCCGACGGCTCCATCAAGGTGCCTGATGTGCTCGTTCCCTACATGGGCGGCATGGAATACATCAAGGCCGAAGCGTAAAAACGCAAAGGCATACGAATGACCGAACCCCTTCGCGATGACACACGGGGCGCTGCGGCGCCCCCACCGCCTCCTCCGCCGAAATACGCGCCGGAGTTGTCGAGCCCTGCGCCCAGTGAGGAACTTCGGCAGGAAAGTGGAAGCGCGCGAGACTCGGCTGCGTCGCGGGCGAAGCTCAAGGCAAAGGGAAAGGCTCGCGGAGGCAAACGCGTGGTTACCGCTTCTACGATCGTTGCCCTGGTTGCCGCATGCATCGTTGTCGCCGCCTTGATTTTCGCATTGTGGGCAATCGGCTTTGCGCAGAAGTCTCCCCTCGACACCCGTCTGGGTGATACATCGTCGCAAAATTCGTCGAGCGCGCGTTCGTCTTCGTCTGACGAAGCCACGAAAAACGACGAGGCGAAGCGAGCGACGGCCGATGCGCAGCAGGCTCTCAACGCGCTTGCTGCCGACGAGGATAGCCGGTTCCTCGATTGCGTGCAGGAATTCGTGGACGCATACGATTCCGTCGTTGACGAGAGGAGCTACTCGCTCGCCGATTTGGATATCGACGCCTCCGATTTGGCTCCGCGTTTGCGCTCGGAGTTCGAATGCAAAGTCGTCCAAGCTGATGTATACAACGGCATGGCTTGGGTCGATATCGATGTGACCTCGAAAAACATAGCGAGCGCGGTTGATTCGTTTGCTCGCGAGGTGGCGGGCGATGCCTTGTCGTATGACGATGAGGATGCTTATCGCGCACATTTGAAAGAAGCGCTGCTCGATTCGATCGACAAGCAAAAGCCGCGCACGGTGCGCGTGCTGCTTACGCTCGAGCAGGGTGATGATGGGTGGCAAGTTTCGCAAAGCGACGTGGAATCGCTGCTCGGTTCGGCATGGGGTTCACAGTGAATTTTAAGAAAGGGCTGCAGTAGGAATGGCCAAGTCTCGCTCGAATGATCCTCATGTGCGCCCTTCCGTGCGTCAGCCCGCTTCGCAGTCCGCAAAAGAATTTCTTGAACCAGCTGATTCGTTTGACCTGGGGGACGATGTCTCCAGTGCCGAGGCGGCTGCAGGAGAGTGGCTTGGCCGCAAGGTCGCGGCGAAATCGCGCAAGAAAAAATCGCTGAAAGAAAAAACCGCCCGTGGGTCGGTTGCGGCTGCGGAGACGAAGGAACCGGCGCCTGCGCGTAACGCTCCCGTCGCCCAGGAAACGGCGTTTTCGTCGAGTGGGGCCGAGTCGGGCCGTGCCGACGCGTCGTCTTCGCCTGGCGCAGATGCCCCCTCGAATTCCGCATCGGATGAGACATGCCTCTCCGATGCGGGCTCGTCGCCGCGCAATCGTCCTTCGCGCAGGGGGTCAGTGGCAAAGCCCCGCTCTTCGGAGCATCGCAATCGCATTCTTAAGATTGTCGTCGTATGCCTTGCGGCAGTGCTTGTCGCATGCGCTGCCGTGGCCGCATTCTGGGCGTGGGATACGTGGCTTCGCTTTGACGATTCGGCCGATATTCAGGGCGAATGGCTTACCGCCAACGGCACCGCGCTCGTGGTTATCGATGCCGAAGAAATCCATATGCCCGATTCGGTCGATTTCAAATACACCCTGGATACGAACAACAAAACGATTTCTTACGCGTTCGTCGACCTTACGGGCGGCGGCTCATACGAGTTTTCGCGAGACCGCGCGACGCTCACTATCACGGAGTCCGACGGGTCTCAAACGGTGTTCCAGAAATACTCCGACTCAACCGATGGGGAGCCTCGCGTGCTTTCGGCCGATGAAGCGGCGGCTCTTATGAATGCTGGTCAAAGCCAGGAAAATGCCACTGCTCAAGGTTCTGGTGATTCAAGCGAAACTACGGGTGAAGTATCGGCTGAAACTTCCGGTGAAGCAGCTAGTGATTCGGCCGCGCAAACCGAAACGACCGGTGGGTCGGCATCTGCTGCCTCTTCGGCCCCTGCGTTAGACGAAGAGGAAAGCGCCAAAATCGCCGAAGCGCTTAACTCAAGCTCGGGCGATTTGTCTCCTGGGTCGAATGCCGTGCAGCCTGGCGCGATGGGCGCGGCTGCAGGAGTGTAGCCTTGTTTTCCCAACGAAAACCGTTTGAATCTGCCAAAGCGCCCGAAGCTTTTCGGTGGGCGTGCCGAATCGTGGGCATTGAGGTTCGACCCGACCGTATGATCGCTTATGTGGAAGTATCCGATGAGCGATTCTGCTTTGCTACGCCGGCGCTCATTGCCGACCTTTTGCCGCGTTTTCCGAATATTCTGTCGCACACGTGCGTGAATGAGCGTGGCGAAACGTTTATGAGCGTGGCCGCAAACACGTCGATTCCCCATGTGCTCGAGCATTTGGTTATTGACGAGCAGGCTCGGCTTGATGAATCGTCGAACAAGGTGGTGTTTGTCGGCAAAACCGCGTGGTTGAATCGTCCTGAGCGCAAAGCGTGCGTGCAGGTGAGTTATGCCGACGAGCATATTGCCCGCCAGGCGCTCGCCGTCGCTCAGCGCGAGCTGAACGACGCTTTGCTCGCGCGGGTTCGCTAGGCAAGCGGTTTTTGCACTGGTGCTTTGTGCGCATGGCCTGGTTCGATGCTCATGTGTTTTGGGCAAGCCCGGAAATCGCCTGGGTTTTTGCGCTGGTAGCGCGATATGGGGGGGCGTCGACGGTCCTATGCGCCGTGCGCACCCCGTTTTCTGTGCGGCGGTCTTTCGCTTCAACATAACGGCAACGCTCGCGTTCGCGCGGGCGTTTTCTTTTATAATGGCGCCAATACGATAACAACGTCGTTGCGTGGCGGCGGCGCGTACTCGAGGAGGCAAATATGAACAACAAACTCGGTGTGTTCCTGGCGGGCGGATTGATTGGCGCGGGAGTCGCATTGTTCTACGCACCTCGCACGGGCGTTGAGACGCGCGCGATGGTGGCCGACAAGGCCCAGGCAATGTGGGGTCAGGCTCAGGGCCTGGGCGCACAGGTTGCGGTTGACGCTCAGCAGTTCTACGGCAATGCCGCCCAAAATGCCCAGCAGGTCTATGGCGCCGCCGCCGCTAATGCGCAGGCCGCTTACACGAACGTCGCCGCTTCCGCCCAGCAGGCGTACACCAACGTCGCTCAGGGTGCCCAGCAGGCGTATGTGGCCGCGTCCGATCGCGGCAAGCAAGCTGCCGACGCTATCGCCCAAGGCGCTCAGGCCGTTGCGGGCCGCGCGCACGAGGCGGCCGAGGGCGTGAAGCCCGTATTCGCCGAAAAGAACGATGAGCTGCGCGCGAAGATCGACGCCGCCCGCGAGCGCATTGCCGCCCAGGTGGCGAAAAACGCCGAGCAAGCATCCGCGAACGCTGGGCAGGTCGCAGAGGAGCTTCAGGCGGAGGCCGCTGTTGAGCAGGCCGTCGAGCAAGTCGAAGAGGCTGCTGAAGAAGAGCAGAAGGCAGAATAGCGCCGCAGCTACAGGAACAGCACAATGAAGGGTCGGCCTTGCGCCGGCCCTTTTCGCGAACGGAAGGGGAGCCGACATGGCTCGTAAGAAGCTGGTGACAAGCCACGATATTCGCAAGCTCCGCGTTGTGGGCGGCAAAAAGGGAACGAAGCGCATCGGTAAGGTGAAGTCGTGCGTATTCCATCCGACCGAGCGACGCTGCATTGGCTTTATAGTGAAGCGCCCCGATTTGCTCTGGATGTTCCACCGCAAAGATATCTTCGTGGCCCTTGGCGGCTTCGATTTCGCCGACGGCCGCATTCGGGTTAAGCCCGATGCGCCTACTTCGGGCCATGCGGCATGTCGAGCCATGGGCCTCGATTGGGATAAGTGCGTTTTGTGGGAAGGCCTGCCAATCATGACTGCCGACGAAACGGCGGTCGGCTTCGTGAGCAACATCACGTTCGATATCGAAACGGGCCAGGTCGAAGCCATGGAGGCGAGCAACGGTGCTACGGCGAAGCTTCTTCTGGGAACGCTTGAGGTGCCGGCGAGCTACATTGCGGGCTTTAAGCGCGGCATGGGTGCCGATTTGGCCGTGAAGGAAGATTCGCGCGAAGCGGGCGAAGAGGTCGTGTTCAAGGGCGCGATTTTGGTCTCCGACGATGTGTGGGAGCTCTCTCCCGAAGGTGGTTGGGCCGAGGCCGCGGGCAAATTCACGGCGAAGGCTGGAGCTCGCGCGAAAGAGACGGCTGCCGCGGCGAAAGAAGCCGCTGTCGCTGCAAAGCCTAAAGTCGAGGCCGCAACGGCTGCCGCGGGTGCTGCCGTGAAAGAGGGCGCCGAGGGCGTTGGGCGCCAGGTGAGCGCGACCAAAGATGCATTCGGGGCATTTAAGGAAGAGTTCAGCAAGGCAGCCGCGGGCGAAGAGACCGAAGTGGGCGAAGAGGTCGCCGAGCGCGAAGCGAAAACCAAGGGCATGTTTGCCGCCTTTAAAGAAGAATTCGATAAAGCCAAGGCCGGCGACGAGGATCTCGAGGAAGACGTCGAGGAAGAGTACGACGAAGAGGTCGACGACGAAGGTGAGACTCTGGTCGAGAAAGCCGACGAAGGCGAATACGAAGAGCCCGAAGACGACGAGTATGAAGACGATGACGAATACGAAGATGACGATGCCGACGAGGAGCCTTCTCGTAAAGACCCTGGCATAGGAGGCATGTTCGCCGCGTTTAAGAGCGAATTCGACAAGGCGGCGAAGGGCGAGTAGCTCGGTCGAACGGGCTCCGTTCCGGCGGCGTTCGGCTTTGATTCGCAGGAGCTATTATTACGACAATCTAACGAAATTACGGCAAGACGGTGGCATTCGGGTTTTTCGCCTGGCGCCACCGTCTTTTGCGTCACAATGGCGTCAATGCGCTTGGGTGAGGCGCTTTGATGAAACTAGGTGAACCAGATGGCGATGAATTCGTCGGGCATGACCGGCAAGATTGCTCTGAAAAAAGAAGAGTTTCAAGAAAAGCGCGAGGAGCATCGCGAGAAATACGAAGCGAAAAAAGAAGCCTTCAACGAAAAGTACGAAGTTCCCGTTTCCGAGCGTCCTTCTCTTGCTCGCCTGACCAAGGCCGATATTTTCAAATTGGTGGGTTTGGGATTGTTTTTTGTGCTTATGGCGGGCGTGTGCGTGCTTATCGCGCCGTGGATCGCCGAGCTGCCCGAGCCTGACGGTTTGCAACGCGTGCTCGAAGATGTGCGCAACGCGGGCGTCGGCGGCGTGTTCATTTTGCTCGCCTTCCAATTCCTGCAAATTGTGGTGGCGTTCATTCCCGGTGAAATCGTGCAAATTGCGGCTGGCATGATGTATGGCCCGTGGATTGGCGCCCTCGTCGTGATTGTGGGCGCCGTGATTTCGAGCGCCTTCATTTTTGCGATCGTGCATAAACTCGGCGCGCCGTTCGTTCGCGCGATGATTCCCGAGAAGTGGATGAGCAAACTCGAGCGCTTTGAGAATTCCGAAAAGCTCGACGTTATGGTGTTCGTTCTGTTCCTCATTCCCGGTTTGCCAAAGGACGTGTTTACCTATCTGGTTCCGCTTACGAATATGAGTATGCGCAACTTTGTGGTGCTCGCGAATATCGGGCGCATCCCGGGCGTGCTCATTAGCACGCTTGGCGCCGACAAGCTTATCGAAGGGGATTACGGCCAAAGCGCCATTCTGTTTGGCATTGCGGCGGTTATCGGAATTCTTGCGATTTGGCAGCACGACCGTATTCTGCATGTCGCGGCAAAGCTTAGACTTTCCAAGAAGAAGGGCACTGATCAGGAGAAATAAACGAATTCGGAAGATGCGTGGCGCGGTGCGGCGCACAGGGCCGGACTGCTACACTTGACGGGCTGGGTTGTCTAGCCCGTTTTTCGTTTTTGAAGAGGAGTGCGCGCTATGCGTTTAGTTTCATGGAATGTGAATGGCTTGCGGGCCGTGGTGAAGAAGGGTTTCGAGGATTCAGTGCTCGATTTGGACGCCGATGCGATTTGCCTTCAAGAAACGAAATTGCAAGAGGGCCAGATCGATCTTGATCTTCCTGGCTACCTGCAGTTTTGGAGCTATGCCGAGAAGAAGGGATATTCAGGCACTGCGATTTTTACGCGTCGCGAGCCGCTGCGCGCGCTTCACGGTTTGGGAGTGCCCGAGCTTGATACCGAGGGGCGCATTGTGGCGTTGGAATTCCCCGAGTTTTGGCTCGTTGATGTGTATACGCCGAACGCGCAAGATGGCTTGGCTCGTATAGACCATCGTATGGCCTGGGACGATGCGTTTCGTGATTTCTGCAAGGGGCTTGAGGCCGGCGTGATTCCTGCGGGTGTGCCCGTGCAGGCGCAGGGGGCGGGCGAGGGGCATGTGTGCGTCGCTGAGCTTCCGCGCACGGAGGCCGATGAGATTGCGCATCCGAAACCCGTGGTCATGTGCGGCGACTTCAATGTGGCGCATGAGGAAATCGACTTGAAGAACCCCAAGACGAACCGCGGCAATGCGGGCTTTTCCGATGAGGAGCGCGGCAAATTCACCGATTTGCTCGATGCGGGGTTTGTGGATACGTTCCGCACGCTGCATCCCGATTTGGAAGGTGCGTATTCGTGGTGGAGTTATCGCTTCAACGCGCGCAAGAACAATGCAGGTTGGCGCATTGACTACTTCTTGGTGAGCGAGGCTCTGCGAGCCTCGGTTGAGGATGCCGCCATCCATAACGAGGTTTTTGGCAGCGACCACTGTCCTGTGTCGCTCGATTTGAGGCTATAGAAATAATTTCAAAATAGGGCTTGACCGCGTTTTTGAAACTCGTATAATAATTACCCGCTGGTTCGACAACAGCCAGTTAAATGGGCGGTTAGCTCAGGGGGAGAGCACTACCTTGACACGGTAGGGGTCACAAGTTCAAATCTTGTATCGCCCACCATTTATATATGCGGACATGGCTCAGTTGGTAGAGCACCACCTTGCCAAGGTGGGGGTCGCGGGTTCGAGCCCCGTTGTCCGCTCCAGAAATCTTACAGCCGAGGCAAGCGCCTCGGCTGTTTTCGTTTTCGAGTACGAATCGGGGCTCGAACCGATGAGGTGGAATTCCGTCAAGAAAACCGCCCAGTGGGCGGTTTTTAGGAATTCGCCCGAAGGCTTTAGCCTGAGGGGTAGGGGCGCGCGAAGCGCGTCCATGAGCCCCTTATGTCCGCTCCAGTCTTTATTGCGCTGTTCTCACGAACGGCGCTTTTTCGTTTGAGGCGACCTGACGCTGCGCGGAAGCCGTTCGCCCCATCTTGCCCCTTGTGCATGGCTCGGCGCGTACCGAAGTACGCTTGGCCATGCGGCGGGGCAATCTGGGGCACCCGGCTTCCGCTCGCTGCCTTTGGGGCGAAAGGGGCTTTAGGGCTATCGAGCTTCTCTTCCCGCTTTTCGAGCACGGAGCGGGGCTCGAACCGATGAGGTGGAATTCCGTCAAGAAAACCGCCCCATGCGCGGTTTTGTGCCAGCTGGCGTATAATCATGCAATTATGGATTTGCGAGCCTACAAAGAAACCTTGAACAGCCTGAAAACTCCCATGCAGGGGGTCTTCGTCGTTGTGCTGTGCACGGTGGCTTTTGTCGTGTGGCTTGGTGTGCTTGTCGTTATCACGAAGCTGTTGATGGGTTAGCGCGCTATGTGGCAGAAATTCTCATTCTATGATTTCCGCGTGATCGCGCACTATTTGGGCGTGCTCATGATGTTTCTTGCTGCTGCTGAATGCGTCCCGTTTGTTGTGGCCGTTGTGCTTGGCGAGTGGCAGCCGGCGTCGCATTATTTGTTCGGCATGGGCGTCGCGCTCATCGTCGGTTCGCTTTTGCGCCTTATTCTCCCCAGTCCTGGCAAACTCACGCCGAAGCAGGCTTTGGCCGTTACGGGTTTTGCATGGCTTGCGTTGGCTCTTTTGGGATGCATACCTTTATATATGTCGGGCCATTATGGCAGCATGCTCGATGCGGTGTTCGAGGGAATGAGCGCGTGGACCACGACGGGCTGTTCGTTGGTGCAAGATGTCGACCATATGTCGATCGCCGATAATACGTGGCGCTTCACCATGCAATGCATCGGCGGTCAAGGCGTTGTCGTTATCGCTTTGTCGCTGGGCTTGTTCGGGCGTGCGGTCGATTCGTCTTTGTATTCCTCCGAGGGCCGCAGCGAGCACGTTATTCCTAACATTATGCAAACGGCTCGCTTTATCGTGCGATTCTCGATGGCGACCATCGTCATTGGCACGATTCTGACCACGGCGGCGTGCCTCTTCATCGGTATGGCGCCCGTGCGTGCGTTCTTCAACGGTCTTTGGCTCGCTGTTGCTTCGTTCAATACGGGCGGCTTGACCTCGATGTCGACGGGCATTATCTATTACCATTGCGCGCCGCTCGAGATCATCATTATGGTGCTTATTCTTTTGGGCTCCATTAACTTCACTCTGCATAGCGAGGTATGGAAGGGACATATCGAGCATTTCTTCCGCGATATTGAGATTCGCACGCTTTTCGTGTGGCTGAGTGTGATTCTGGTTGCGTTCGTGGCGACGCTGTGCGCGGCGAAGGTCTACGACGACCTGCCGACGCTTTTGCGACGGGCCGTATTCACCGTTGTGTCGGCATTCTCTTCGACGGGCTTCCAAACCATTAGCGTGAACCAAATGACCACGGTGATTTCGAGCGGCGCTCTGCTCATCATTATCTTCTGCATGGCAGTTGGCGGCTCGGCCGGATCGACCACGGGTGGTATTAAGGTGCTGCGTATCGGTGTTCTGGTCAAGGAATTGGTCGCTTATATCAAAGATTTGCTCGCTCCGGCTTCGGCGCGACAGGTGGTTACGTACTACCACGTTGGCCGCCGTCCCCTTTCCCACGATTTGGTTCGCGCAAACCTCGTGGTGTTGCTGCTGTATGGCGTGGCATTTCTCATCACGACCATCGTTACGGTCACGTTCGGCTATGCCGCCGCGCCTTCTATGTTCGAATCGGTATCTATGGTGTCGAACATCGGCATGTCGTGCGGCATCACTCAGCCTGGCATGCCCGACCCGTTGAAGGTGCTCTACATCGTCGATATGTGGGCCGGCCGTCTTGAATACGTAACGCTCATCGCACTGCTGGTTTCCATTATCGCATCCATTCGCCCGAGGAGGAGAATCCGTGCACGTTAGCGCAAACAAGCTATCGCGAACTGCTTTGGCTGCGGTTCTTGCTGCCGCTGTGGCCCTGGTGCCCGCAGGCGTTGCGTTTGCCGTCGATGGCGATGGCAGCTCGGCTGGATCGGTGTCGAATTCCGATTCAACTGCTACGGCCGACAAAAAGGATGTGTCCAAGGCGCGCGTCGATGCCGCTGCCGCCGACGCCGATGCCGCAAAGGGCGAAAGCGACAATGGGGAGGCACCCAGGCCCGTCGACAACCCCGATAATTCGATTGATGACGGGCAAACCTCCGACAACTCGTTTCTCTATGATGCGTCCATCGCCGATTTGGCTGGCGCCGATTCGTACTACGACAAACAAACCGTGCAGGTGACGGGCGAAGTGGTGGGTGAAGCCATTGCTGTGACGGGCGATGCCGACCATGCGTGGATCGTGCTGCGTGACTCTGATACGGGCTCGACCGTTACCGTATTCGTGCGTCGCAGCGATTTGCGCAAGATCGACACCTATGGGATATACGGTACGACGGGAACCACTCTGCGCGTTCGGGGCATGTTCAATCTGGCATGTTCTCAGCATGAAGGCGAAAGTGACGTGCATGCTCAGGTGGTAAATGTGGTTTCGGCTGGCTATGAGCATAAAGACGTCTTCAATGTCGAAGATTTCGCGCCTGGCGTCGTTGCTTTGGCTGTGGGCATCGTTTTGGCGCTCGTGTTTTGGCGCATGCGGGAAAGGTCGCGTTAATTAATGCTTATGCAAGGGACTGTGATCAAACTTGACCGCGGATACCCGCTCGTCCGCTTGAATGACGGGCGTGAGCTTCGCTGTGAGCACGCAACGGCTTTGGTGAAGGGCGCCGACGTACGCGCGACAACGGGCGATATCGTCGACGTGTCTGCGCCCGATGGCCACGATAAAGGCATCATCGAACGCGTGCATGACCGCAAACGCGCTTTCGTGCGCAAAGATCCGACCGAGCGCATGGAGCAGCAGGTGCTTGCGGCGAATTTCGATACGGTTATTGTGGCTGAGCCTTTGGTGGGCATCAATGTGCGCCGGCTTGAGCGCGAGCTCGTTTTGGCCCATGAGAGCGGTGCGAGCGTTGCTGTCGTGCTTACCAAGGCTGATTTGGCGGAAACCGAAGTCGAGCTTGCTCAGGCGCGCGATTTGGTTGAGAAAATCGCCCATGGCACGCCTGTTTTGGTAGTTTCTGCCGAAGACCCCCAAAGCGTTGAGGGGGTGCGCGCCCTGATTCCGGAAGGCCGCGTCGCCGTGCTGCTGGGGAAAAGCGGCGTCGGCAAATCGAGCTTGGTGAACCTGCTGGTCGGAAGCGATGTGCAGGCAACGGGCGCCGTTCGCGAGGGCGATGGCAAGGGTCGCCACACGACGGTTTCTCGCGAAATGATTGCGATTCCTGGTGCTGGCAGCGTTGTCGATATGCCGGGCGTGCGCGGTCTTGCCTTGTGGGATTCCGATGCGGGCATCGAGGCTGCATTCGTTGATGTGGAGCAGCTCGCCGAACAGTGCCGATTCCGCGATTGCCGACATGAAGCGGAGCCTGGATGTGCGGTGCGCGCTGCTGTGAAGTCGGGCGAGCTTCCCAAGGAGCGATATGACAGCTATCTTCGTTTGCGCGGCGAGGTTCGTGAGGCCAAAAAGCGCAATGAAGAGGCGAAGCGCATTCGTTCACGCAAGGGCCATCCTCGTCGATGGAAGGGATAAAGCGCAGGTCGCCTTCATGGCGCCCCTGTTCCTCCATTTTCAAATCTCTACTCATATGAGCAAAAATGCACATGTTCGTCGTGTGAGTTGATGACGTTATCAGGCGTTTTTTAATATTCAGCCCTAGAATGTTCCGCTATGGAAACTTTTGCTGAAATACTCCCGCATGCTTTCGAGCATGCATTCATCGACACCTTGAAGCTCGTGCCGTTCCTTTTCGTGACCTATCTCGCCATGGAGGCGCTCGAACACTACGCGAGCTCGAAAAGCATCGCCGCTGTTCGTCGCGCTGGCACCGCAGGCCCCGTTATTGGCGCGCTTCTGGGCGTGGTGCCGCAGTGCGGCTTTTCCGCCGCTGCCGCGACGCTGTATTCCGCGCGCGTTATTACCCTGGGCACGCTCTTTGCCGTATTTCTTTCTACGAGCGATGAAATGCTGCCCATCATGATTGCCGCGCAGGCTCCAGCGGGGTTCATTGCTGAGGTTCTCGCGATTAAGGCCCTTTGCGGCCTTATTGCCGGCTTTGCCATTGACGTGGTGCTGCGGCTTCGCCACCATGCTGTAGAAGCGATGCGTATCCGCGATTTGTGCGAGCGCGACCACTGCGGCTGCGATGATGAAAGCGATGCGCCGTCCGCGCTTTTCGATGCATGCCAAAAGCATGAGGAAAGCGCCGCTAACCGCATTGACGATTGGGGTGCCGAGTATTCGAACGGGGAAGAACGTGGAGCCGAACTCGCGTGCGCTTCCGACGAGCGACACGAGCGCGATCACGCCCACGACCACGATCGCGGGCGTGACCACAGCCGCGACCACGTTCATGCCCACAATAGCTCGCATGGCCACGCCCATGGCTTCGGCGCTATCGCGAAGAGCTCTTTAGTGCATACGCTGCAAGTCACGTTGTTCATATTCCTGGTTTCGCTTGCGCTTGAGATCGTTATCGATGGCGTTGGAGAAGACGCGCTCGCCTCGTTCATTTCCGCGAATTCGAACCTTTCCGTAGTGGTTTCGGCAATCGTGGGCCTTATTCCCAATTGCGCCGCGTCAGTTGTTCTTACCGAGCTGTATTTAGAGGGCGCCCTTTCCACAGGAGCCATGCTTGCTGGATTGTTGGTAAGCGCGGGCGTCGGCCTGCTTGTTTTGTTCCGCGCGAACCGTCCCATGCATGAGAATTTCCTTATTGCCGCGGGCTTGGTCGCATGCGGCGTGGTGTTCGGATTTATTGTTGGAGTATTCGGGATTGCGCTTTAGTCGAATTTTCGTCGAACTGCGTCTTTCGGCGAAATGATATGGACAATTATTCGGAAGCTGTTTAGTATAATCGTTCAGTTGAAAGGGCGTTTCTGGCGTTCGTTATTGCATAGGGGGTTGCAATCGTTCGTCGGCCGTTAATGGCTTTTCGGCGTTCTTTTAGCAGGTAAACAGTATTGTTTCAATGCGGGGGTTTATTCAGAACCGCTAATACTATTGGAAAACTGTTTGCATGTAATAAGGTCTGTGTCGTCGCATGCTTCGGCGAGGCGCGACATAGGGGAAATACTAGACGATGAAGGGAGGTCGGCTTCGTTGCGTGGCGAAACCGAATCCCAAGGAGTTCGCTTGAGCTCCGCCCAAAAAAGAATTCTAGGTTACATTTCGGCGGAAACGACGTTGTCCGACGGCGTGCGCTGCTCGAAAAAGGAGCTCGCTAAGCAGGCAGGCTGTAGCGTGCAAACCGTCGACAGGGCGATTTTCCGCTTGCGCAAGCTTGGCCTTGTCGAAGTTGAAGAGTGCCATGCCGAGTCCGGCGCGCAAACGGCGAACCTTTATCGTGCCAAGCGCTAGCACCACCTGGACTTTTTGCCTATAATTCGGCTTAATTGAAGATTTGCCTGCCCTCATCCCCGGGTGAGGGGCAAAAATGGCACCTGCATCGTTTCGTTAGGGGTCGCTCTTTGGTGAGCGATAGAAACGCTGCGGGTGCCATTTTGCTCAAGGGCGAATTCGTTTTGCGCCGCCCGCGCGGCGCGCAGGAATAAGGAGGCAACACCATGGCGAAACTCGATGCTGGCATGGCGCGAGAAGCGGCATTCGATTTGCTGCAGGAGCACAACAAAGACGCGTTCCACATTGAACACGGCGAAACGGTTGAGGCGACCATGCGGTATTTCGCACGTGAATTCGATCCCGAGAATGAGGAGTTTTGGGGCATCGTGGGTCTTCTGCATGATCTCGACTGGGAAGAGCATGACGACGAACCCGAGATGCACACGCTGTATGCCACGCCGCTCATCGAAGCTGCCGGGGGGTCGCCCGAGCTCATTCGCGCGATTCAGAGCCACACGAGCGACTTCAATCCCGACTTGCCCAAGCCGGAGCTGCAGATGGAGAAGATCCTGTTCGCGACCGAGGAGCTTACGGGCCTCATTGGCGCGGCGGTCATTATGCGTCCCAGCAAGAGCGTGATGGACTTCGAGGTGAAATCGCTGAAGAAGAAGTTCAAGGACAAGCGCTTTGCTGCCGGCGTGAATCGCGATGTGATTCGTTCGGGCGCCGAGATGCTCGGTTGGGAGCTGGACGAGCTGTTTGACCGCACCATCAGGGCCATGCAGAGCTTCGCGCCCGATCGCGATACCTTCAAGCCTGCTGAATAACGAACAAGGCCGCCCCTGGGGCGGCCTTTCTGTTCCGTCGTTTTATTCTTCCACCGGCTGGCCCGAGAAATTGAGGCTTCCCGTGAGTGCGCGCGCTGCGGTTTCGTCGAAATCGTCTTTATCGAAGGCTCCGATTGCGCTGAAGGCGATGGCTTTCGTGCCGTCGAAAATATCCCAGAAGCTTTGCGTGCTCACTTCGTGGGTATACGGGTTTTCCCAGGGGTGGCGCATGCGATTGTCGAAGTCGCTCACGCGTGTGGCGTTGTCGCGGTGTGACATGGATTTATAGAACGAGAATTGCCTGTTCAGGACGCGCGTTTCAATGACGTTGAGCGCGCTTTGCATGGTTCCGTTCGGCGAGTAGAACAAGCGCTGCATTCGGCGGAAATCGTGCACGGCGGAAACGAACAGGTCGACGGGCGGGAATGTACGGTACGCCTTCATCGCGACGAAGGCGTACATTTTCCCAATGGTTTGCAGGGTGCGCTCGCTCGCGTGGAGCGTCTCTTCGAAGGGACGGTAGGAGCGAATGGTGCGCCCCAGCTTGCTGAACAGCACCATTTCGTCGTATTCTCGTTCGATTTCAGCATGGACTTCGTTTTCCTGGCTGCGGTTGAGCCCGTCGATGCCCGCGTCGCAAATGGCGTATTGCTGGCAATACACGAGCGGATGCATGGCTCGGTCGAGCGAATAGTGGCACAAAAAGCCCAGCGCATAGGCGCGACCCACGGGCAATTCGTGTTCCTCGAGCACCTGTAGGCTTTCCTTCAGCGCGGCGATGAGTTTGCTGGGGGCGTCGTGGTGCATGGCGCTGCCCAGTCCGAAGAATTGCTTCATGCTCGGTGAAAGAACAAGGTAGAACAATGGGTCGGGGCCTTGGTTGCCCAGCAAGAACGCATCTTTCTCGTCGATCGATTTGCCGATGGCGTGCGAATGCGCGGCATAGACGTCTTGGCCGAAGAAATCGTGGGTAAGAATTGCAGGCATGATGCCTCCCTTTCGGAAGTATGGCGCGGGGCGGTTTACGACGAATTGACGTTAAGCCGCCAATGCGCGCGTCCCAGTGTAGACCCCATGATATACAATCGTTTGAGCGTTTTTTCCGCAGCGCCCAGAACTTTACGCAAGTTGTTATTTTGGGCGTCCCTCCCACGAAAAAAAGGAAGCACGCATGTCCGCAATAAAATTGACGAAGCGCGAGAAGAGCTGGATTGTCTACGACGTTGGCAACTCGGCATTCGTGCTGCTGGCGTCGACCCTTATCCCCATTTACTTCTCGGCGATTGCCGACCCCGGCAGCTCTGTTGTAGTGGCCTGGGGCTATGCAACCACGGTGGCGTCGCTTTTGCTCGCGTTGCTCATGCCGTTTTTGGGCAGTATCGCCGACTTGAAGGGCAACAAGAAACGCTTGCTCGTGGGCTCGATTGGCACGGGCGCCGTGCTGCTCGCATGCATGGGCATTCCCGGCAACGCGATGGTGTTCTTGGTGATGTACGTGGTGGCGACCATCATGCTTAACGCGTCGCTCGTGTTCTACGATGCGTTCCTTATTGACGCGACCGATTCCGAAGACCGCTACGACGAGGTATCTTCGCAAGGCTATGCATGGGGCTACATTGGTTCGTGCGTGCCCTTCATCATTTGCCTCGTGCTCGTGCTATTCGGCGAGAACTTCGGCCTCGGCCAGCTCGACGCCATTCGCATTTCCTTTGTGATTACCGCTGTGTGGTGGGTCGTTTTCAGCGCGCCCGTGCTGAAGAACGTGCACCAGACGCATTACAAGGAGCGCACCGAGCACCTGTTCCGCGACGCGCTCGTGGGCTTGTGGGCCACGGCGAAGCGCATTTTCGCCGACAAGCGCGTGTTCATGTTCATGCTCGCGTTCTTCTTCTATATCGATGGCGTGCATACCATTATCACGATGTCGACGAGTTACGGAACCGATTTGGGCATCGGCTCCACCCAGCTCGTGCTTGCGCTGTTGGTCACGCAGTTCGTGGCGTTCCCCTCGGCTATCGCGTATGGCCGCCTGGCGGGCAAATTCGGCACGAAGCGCATGCTGCTCATCGCGATTTTCGCGTATTTCTGCATCACGTTGTTCGCGGCGTTTTTCCTGCGTTCCGCTACGGAATTCTGGGTGCTTGCCGTGTGCGTCGGTTTGTTCCAGGGCGGCATCCAGGCCCTTTCGCGCAGCGAGTTTGGCAAGCTCATTCCGAAGGAACATGCCAACGAATACTATGGCTTCTTCGATATTTTCGGTAAGTACGCAACGGTGCTCGGCACGCTGCTCGTGAGCGTGTTCACCCAGATTACCGGCAATTCCTCTATCGGAGTGCTCAGCATTGCCGTGCTGTTCATCATCGGTTTCGTTCTTATGACGAAAGTTCCCGAGAAGTAGAATCCGCATCGCTCGCGCGGCGTATGCAACTTACGAAAACATAACGCTCGTTTAACAGGTGGGCGGCGGCTTAAGGCCGTCGCCCTTTTTCGTTATAGTATGGCCCCAGCACATATTTCGGGCATCGCGAATATATGCGATACGCCGTTTTGAAAAAGGAGAGAGGTTATGGCTGAAGAGGCGAAGAATTCGGCGGCTGCGCATGCTGCTGAAATTGAGGTGCTCAAGCGTCAAATCGAAGAAATGAACAAGCGCCTCGAGGAACTTTCTGCGGCCACGAGCGCGGGCGCGTCTGCCGAGGGCGATTCTTCTGCTTTGGCTGCTTCGGCTGAGGTTGCCGGGGTTGCCGAGGTCGTCGAACCCGCGATTTCATCCGAGGCGCCCGCTGCCGATTCGGGCATGACGGGGTCTTTCGTTGCCGAAACCAACGCCTCCGCGGTCGAAGCGGTTCCCGCCCCCGCCCCCAACGTGTCGACTGCCGCGCCAGAGACTTTCGAGGCTTTCCCGAACACCCCGCCGATTGAGAAGGTCGTTGACGACGACGGCAAACCGGTCGACCCTGCCTATGTCGCGGCTGCCGTTGCCGATTTCATGCCCACGTCGCAGCCTCCCAAGCCGGCGCCTCCTGTCTTCAATGGCGCTCCCTATGGGCAGCAAGGTGCGGCGTCGCAGCAGCCTGCCGGCCAGCCGCAGCAATCCTATGCGCAGCCTGGTTATGCCGCTCAGCAACCTTATGCTCAGCAGCCGGGTCAAGCAGCGTACTATTCGCAAAGCAACGGCTATTATGCGTCGAGCCAAGGTGCCTATCAGGTTCCCTACCAGCAGCCGCTCGTGCATACGAAAGACCATGTTGCCGCAGGCCTGCTTGCGATTTTCTTGGGCGTGTTTGGTGTGCATAAGTTTTATCTGGGCTATCACACCACGGGTTTCATTATGTTGGGCGTGACTATTTTGGGCAGCCTGCTCACGATCGGCATTGCAGCGGGTGTGGTATGGCTCATTGGCGTTATCGAGGGCATTATTTACCTTACGAAGAGCCAGTCGGAATTCGAGCAGCTGTACGTATTCAATAAACGTGAGATGTTCTAGCGTTAATCAGGTAAAACGTCGAATGACATGCCGAATGCGGCGGCCGCTGCAAGCACTGCGATGATTGCAATGAAGGCGATAAGAAGGGCGCGTTTGCCAGCGCTCTTCTTTTTTTGGCCTTCGGCGTAATGGACCGATTCCGCAGAGGCGGGCTTGGTGCCATTAATGGGTGCGGGGGCGATGAACTCGGTAATGTCGGGGCTTTTCGCCTCAAAAGGCGTGGGGTCGCAGAATTGAGCGGGGTTGGCATCGGGATAGAGAGCTGCAAGCGCGGCGATTTCGTCAGATTTTTCCTGCTCGAGGGCCGCTTTTTCGGCGCCGAATCCGGGGAGTATCGTCGTTTTGTCCGACGGTGCGGCAAGGGGAATCACGGTCGTCTTGCTGGACGATGTGGCAAGGGGAATTACGGTTGTCTCGTTCGACGAGCTGTTCGGGGCGTCGAGCTCGGTCAAGTTCGAGCCCTGAGCTTCTTCAAGCTCGTCGTGATCGTTTTCGTCGGCGGATTCCGATATGCCGCGTGCTTGTTCGCTGGATTGGTCTTCCGCTGATGTCTCGTCTGGGCCGCTTTCGTTGGCCGTCGCGAACGTGTCGTGGACATCTTCGATGAGGCCGTCTTCAATGGCGAGCTCTGGTGTGTCGGGGTTTTTCTCGCTGGAGCAGGTTGTGGGGGCCTCTTGAATTTCGATGCCGAATCCTTCTTCGTCGATGCTTCCGCTGTTGGCGGCAACGATATTTTTTGCATTGTCGGCGGGTTCGACTTTCTTTCCGCACATGAAGCAGAATCGTGCTTCATCGGGGAGTTTTGTGCCGCAATAAACGCAAAACATCGCATAACTCCTTCGCAATGAATTTTCTAGGCCCATGGGTCCTTTCGTGAATGAGCCCATTGTAGTGCGCTCGACTTTCGCTCGCTGAAAAGTCGCGAAAAGCGCAGCGACGAAAAGAAAGCCCCTGTTTCGTCGCAGTCGTAGTTGTGGGCCTATTCGCGCGTGATAAATAGGGCGAGCCTATGGATAAAGGCGAATTCGTCTCGCTTTGCGATTGGAAGGGCGCATTTGGTGCACGTGCTGCGACCTTCGACTATATTAAGGACATGTCGTTATGCGTCGCTGATGGGGCGGCGTTTTGGAATGGAGGAAGCATGCTGAGTGATTCCGAAAAAGCTCTCGCGGAAATGATGGCCGCACAATTCATGGACAAGGGTGACGCTGCTGCCGCCCAACCCGCGGAAGGCACGGTGAAAATCACGTTCTTCGAAAAGGGCAACACCGTCGATAGCTCCATTGAGGGCATTGCTTCGCGCATGCAGTTCGATGGCTGCTTCGCGATTGACGAATATATGATTCAACGTAAAGACGGCACGCCGGTCGACGCTGGCTTTGGCGCCGACTTCAACGACGCGGGCGGTCCGGTGGCGTCGTGGGTATGGTTCTCGCGCCCCGTGAACGGTCCAGTGAGGGCGAAATTCGAAGAGCGTTTCAATGGCACGTTCGACGAAGAGGGCCTGCGCATGGACATTCCTACGGATGATTTTCTCGCCTTCGCCGATTCGGGGGCATGGAACGCATTCGCGGTGGAAGACGACGAAGACGATCAGGTTTTGTTCGAATAAACGCAGCCTTCTCGTTGAATAAGGCTTAAAAAGCCCGGGATGAAGATTCATTCCGGGCTTTTTGCGTTCGAGATGCAGGTCGATGGAGCGCATGACGAAATGCAGGTTTGGCGTTGGAGCGCGGCTTAATGCCGGCGCGGAGCTTTTGCATCTGCGACGCGGTTTGGCGCGGGTGCGCAAAAGGACGCGAATTCGGTGCGGATGCGCGTCTTCGTAGCTTATTTTGCTTGCAACCGCTTTGCTTTGCGGCGTTTATGGACAAGGGCGCCCGCCAGCACGACAAACGCAGCGAAGCAGGCCAGCGCAGCAGCAGCTACGTAAGGGAACACGGCCCGATAACCGATTTTTCCTTCCTTGGGATTCGCGATAATCTGAAATGTCGCGTGCGTGTCGCCAGCGCAATTGCCGATGCCCTTCACCATGAGCGTCGCTGTGCCTTCGTTCACGTTTTCGGAATAAGACACCTCGTAATCGACGCCTTTTACAAGGGTGCGCCCGTCGAGCTTCACGACAGGGTCGGGCTCAATGGGGTAGCTTGTGCGTACATGGTCGGGAATCATGTCGATGGTTGCGTTTGCCAAGTCGGCCGGAAGAATCACGAAACTCGTTTCCACGGTGCCCGTGTAGTCGCCTGCGCCGGTGATGGTTACGTGCACGGTGCCGGGATTGACCAGATCGCCATCGAATCGCACGTTGAAATCGACGCCCTCGCGAAGTGACGTCTCGGTTTTCTTGCCGTCTTTGACCGAGTCAATGCGCAGGGTGACTGTGGGGCGCTTTTCGGTACCGTCATACATCATATCTTGCAGGCCCTGAACGCGGGCAGTGGCGATATCGGTCGCTTCGAGGACTTCGAGGGTCTTTTTCGCCTGGTCGTACGTTGAAAGTGCGGGGCCAAGCTCTCCACGTATAGAGTCGGCGGCGGCGGAGATGGCGTTGCGGGAAGTTGTGGCGTCATCGCCTTCGGCGTCGTCGGCGAAGGCCACGGGGGTGAACATGGTGGTGCTCAACACGAGCGCGCATGCGGCACCGGCAAGGGCGCGGGCGGGTTGTGGCATGGTCACCTCCTTAGGAATTCTGCAAGTATTCAGTGCGATTGATTATAGCCTGCCTATGAGAGTTCATCATGGTAAGCTGTGCGGGTATCACGAGAAGTTCCAAGGGGGAATGGCATGCATACATTCAATACGCGCGGCACGTGCTCGCGCCAAATCAATTTCGACATCGTCGACGGCAATGTGCACAACGTGAGCTTCGTCGGCGGCTGCGATGGCAATCTGAAGGCTATCTCAAAGCTCATCGAGGGCAAGCCTGTCGATTGGGTCGTTTCTGTTCTTGAGGGCAATACCTGCGGTCGTCGCACCACGAGCTGCGCTGATCAGCTGACGCAGGCCTTGAAGGCTGCCGAAGCGGGCGAAATCTAACCGGAACGCATTCGTCGTTTCATCGAAGGAGGGGAGTGAGCATCGGGCTCGCTCCCCTCCTTTCTTTTCCGTGCCTGTTAAACGCTACGACCATTTAACAGGCTGCGAGTTACGATGCGCGCCGCTTCCGCGACTAGAGCGTTGAGAAGGCTGTGAAGTTTTTCAGGCGCACGTCGGCGAGGGCTTGGCATGCTTTCGCGTCGTCTGCGCTGGCCGGTTCGTCGATGAGCATCACGGGGAAGGCGGCCGCATGCGCCGTTTCGATAGCGTGCAGCGAATCTTCGAACACGAATGTGGTTTCGCGTGGGGTGCCAAGGTGCGAAAGCGCCAACTCGAAAATGTCGGGTTCGGTTTTGCTTGCTCCCACTTCGGTGCAGGTGAACAGCGCTGAGAAATATTTGAGAATGTCGAGCCTTTCGAGGGCTGCAAGTGCGCAGTCGCGACGCGTGGCGGTTGCGACGCACATGGCGACGCCCGCGTTGCTCAACGTCTCAAGCATGTCGACAACGCTCGGCTTGCACTGGATGCAATCGCGGTAGGCGAATTCAATGCCGCTCATCACTCCCGTGCAAATTTCTTCAATCGATTGCTCCAGGCCGTAAGTTTCCTTCATATAATGCGCCGATCCCTCCATGGTAAGGCGCTTGAAGTGGTAGCGAATGTTGGGTTCGGGCGTTTTGCCGAGTGAACGAAGATAACGCTCGCCCAAGTCGTCCCACCAGGGCATAGAATCGAGCAGGGTTCCGTCCAGATCGAAAATCGCGCCATGAACGCACTGTGGGGCGCTTGGCCACACGATGCCGTGCGCTGTTTCTATGGCAGTTTCTTCCGCAAGTTGGTCTGCTGCCGCTGGCGTGTTTGCCCCAATGAAGTCAAGGGTAGGAATGCTGCCCAAGTTCGCTCCTTACATAATGGACGTAGCCGCAATAACAATAAAGCAGGTGAGCAGGCCCGATACCGCAATGGCCACGCCGCTCATGGCTCCTTCGAGTTTGCCCATTTCCAGGGCCTTCGCCGTGCCTACCGCGTGGCTGCACGTGCCAATGGCCACGCCCTGGGCCACTTTGTTCTTGATGTGGAACAAATTGGCCAGCATAGGCGAGAAGATGGCGCCCATAACGCCCGTGGTCATGACGGCCGCCATGGTGATAGACGCCGTTCCGCCCAGCTCTCCGGTCACGGCAAGCGCGATGGGAGCGGTGGTCGATTTCGGCAGTGTGGAAAGCGCCACTTGGTCGCCCAGGCCGAACAGCTCGCACAGTCCGTATGCGCTCACCATGGAAACGGTGGATCCTACCAAGCATCCTATGAAAATCGGCAGGAAATTGCTCTGCAGAATCTTGCGTTGTTGGTAAATGGAGAACGCCAACACAGCAGTGGCGGGGCCGAGCATGGACGAAATGAGCGTTGCTCCCTTTTCGTACGAATCGAGGGGAATGTTGAACACGGTAAGGCCGATCATGATGATGGCCACCGTGACGAGCAGGGGGTTGAGGAGTGGGGAATTCGTTTTGCGGTTAAGCCACACGGCGAACGCGAACACGCCAATGCTCAGCGCCAGGCTTCCGCCTGCTTCAAGAATTGATGCGAAATCCATGGCTATTCTCCTTCGGCCTCGGTTGTGAACACGCCACGCAGGTGGACGTCTTTGCCGGCACGTTTGCCCGCGATGTATTTCTGCAAGCGTCCAACAAGAATAACTGTGAGCGCCGTGGAGAGGAACACGAGCACGGTGGTGATGATGCATACGAGTGCGAACCAGCCGATGCGGTCGCCGATCATGGGGAGGCATCGCAGAATCGTGACGCCCGCGGGAATGAAGAATACGGGCATGTATTTCAGCAGGAAGCTTGATACGAGTTCGATTTTGCTCTCGTCAATCATGTCTGAGATAAGCAGCGAGAGCAGAATACCCATGCTGCAGATGTTCGCAGGAACCTCGACGGGCAAATGGACCGAAACCGCTTCGCCGATGTAGCAAACGCCGGCAAGGAAGGCCAGCTGAATGAAGAAAAGCGTAAGTCGCTTGCTGTGGAATTTGATGCGTTCTCGCATGGGTGAGTCATCTCCAGGCTTTCGGTAAAAGGGGTCGCCATCGTACACCCGCATGGAGCTGCTCCTGGAAATGTGAAAAAACGTCCATGGCACTTTGGCAGCATCTTCACGTTTTACAAAGTAGCCTCCTAAAGTTGAATTTCATTTTTGACCTGCGCTTTGCGTGGGTTTTACGTTCATGCGACATGCTGATTCCAGCGAATTGGACTTTTCCCGCGCTCGTCGAAAGGGTTTGATTCTTTCGCGAAACTCTCGCGGCGAGCATACGATAGGGGCTTTTGCGTTTGCGGAAAGGGGTCTGCCATGGAGCTCGCGATTTTGCTTGTGGCGCTCGTGGTTACGCTCGCTGTGTGCTTTGGGGCGCTTCGCTTGCTTGCCTATGAATTCGATTGCGTATGTGGCCCGAGCGCCAATGGGCGCCAGCGTGCGCAGCGCGTACGTCAGGAACTGGTTGATTTGAGCTGACGGGCTGTTCGAACTAGCTCAACGACCTTGCCACTCTACGCTGCCGCCGCTGCGATAGGGGGTTGCTCTCCCCTATGGGGCGCGATAGCCGTTTTCGCGGCGGCGTTGCCGTCCTCTTCTGTTTTGCGCGCGTCGTCGCTATACAATGGTGCAGATTAAAAAACGCTGCAGTAAACGCTGCCGACCAAGTGGCATTCGAAGGAGCGATTATGGAAGAAGACGTGTGCACGGCAAGCTTCGATGAGGCGGCCGGATTGCCCGAATTGCTCGGCATCGAGCAGGTGAGCGATGGCTGGATTAAGAAATATATTCTGACGTATCGCTTGCCGAATGGGCGCGAGCTGAAATATGACGTGGTTTCGCGCAAGGGCCTTGAGGAATATCGCAGCGAAATCGAGACGCTGGGAACCGTTGCGCCCCAGGTTGATGCGGTGTGCATTGTGGGCCATACGGCGAATGATGAGTTCCTGCTCATTCGCGAATTCCGTTTCCCCATGAATCGCATGTGCGTGGCGTTTCCTGCTGGTTTGCGCGAGCCTGGCGAGGACATCGTGGAATGTGCGGCCCGCGAGCTGCGCGAAGAAACCGGCTTCGATTTGGTGCGCGACGAGTGCGGCCAGCCGGTGAGCGCACGTGCATGCGTGCAGCCTGGTTTTTCGTCGCTCGGCATGGGCGACGAGAGCATCGCCATGGTATTTGCCGAGGTGGAACGTGTGGCTGAGCCGCGCAGCGAGTCGACTGAATTCATCGAATCGGTCCTTCTTCCGCGTGCCGAGGTGCCGACGTTTCTGAGCGAGAACCACGATCCGCTTTCTATTCGTTGCCAGCTGGTGCTTGAGATGGTGGCTCAGCCGCCGTTCGAATTTGGCGTGAAGGCGGGTGCGTAAGTGGCGCAAAACGAGCAGTTTCAAAACCCATCGCGCGATAAACGTGGTGCGCGTGATGGCCAAGGTGGCCAAGAAGCGCGTCGCTCGAGCGCACGAGGCGATTTCCGGGGGCGAGATTCGCGCAAAAGCGGGCCAAGCGGTCGCGGTGCTTCGCGTGGCAATGGCGCGTCCCGTGGCAATGGAGGGTCCCGTGGTGAACGGGGATTTCGTGGCAATGGCCGACCCCATAACGATTGGGGGTCCCGTGGCGATGGCGCGTCCCGCAGCGCTCGCGGCGATGTTGAGCTGGCGGCCACGGAGCCCGCTTTCGAACCGTTGCCTGCGCAGTATCCCCTTATGGTGGGCAACATCGACGGTGGGCGCAAAGTCGAGGTGCTGTGTCGCGACAAGGGCGCTGATCAGTTCGCGGCGCGTCTTCGCAAAGTGGCGAAAGACCGCCGCAAGTGGGCGCGCGACAACGACATTTCGTGCTATCGCGTTTACGATGCCGACCTGCCGGATTTTGCTGTAGCTATCGACCGATATGATGGCGTATGGAAAAGCGAAGGCGAGAGTTGCCTGGTCATAGCCGAGTATCAGGCGCCGAAATCAATCGACGCGGCGAAGGCTGCCGCCCGTCTGGACGATGCGGTGGAAATCGCTTCGGCAACGCTCGGCATTCCTCGCGAGCGCGTGTTCTTGAAGACGCGCCGTCGCGAAAAGGGCGGCGGGCAATATACCGACCAGCAAAAAGAAGAGCATGTGCTCTATACGCAGGAATCGGGCAACGTGTTCGAGTGCGACCTGGGTTCATATTTGGATACGGGCATTTTCCTCGATCACCGCGTGACGCGCGAAATGGTTGGAAGCATGGCCGAAGGCAAGTCGTTTTTGAACCTGTTCTCGTACACGGGTACCTGCACGGTTCATGCGGCAGTGGGCGGCGCAAAATCGACGCTTACGGTCGATTTATCGCAGACATATTTGTCGTGGGCACATCGCAATATGGAATTGAACGGCTGCGATGGCCCCGAGCACGGCTTCGTGCGCGCCGATGTGTTGCAGTGGATTGAACGTGAGGCGCGCGGGTGGCGCCGCTTCGATTTGATTTTCGTGGACCCGCCTACGTTTTCGAATTCGAAGGCCATGGGCAAAAACACTTGGAGCGTCCAGCGCGATCACGTGAAGCTGCTGACGAATGTGGTGCGCTTGCTCGAGCGCGACGGCGTAGCGGTGTTCAGCTGCAACTTGCGCAATTTCAAGCCTGATGTTGAAGCGCTTGCCGAGGCGGGCGTGGCAATTGAGGATATTACGCCGCAGACCATTCCGCACGATTTCGAGCGCAATGCCAAAATCCATTGCTGCTATTTAGTGCGCAAGGCCTAGGCGGAAGAAGGCGGACTGGCCTGCGCTCGACTTCTTTCCACAGACAACGGAAGTTGTTTATTGATGCAATGTGACGGTTGCACGAAAATGACGCCGATGAAAGCAGCTGACGTTGTTGGTACGAACAATATTTTTTGCATGCGGAAGGGGAATCGGAATGGTTGACGAGAAACTGATCGAGAAGATGTGGTGCAACGTTCCTGAAGCGCCCGAGTTCCGAGAGAATATTGAGATTGTCGAGGTAAGCGAGCCTGGGTATGTGCATTTCACGATGGACATTCCCGAAAGCTTGGGCAATTATCGCGGCGGTATCCATGGCGGCACGGGCTATTTCATTGGAGAAATCGGCTGCGGGTTCGCGACGTATTCGTTTGGCGTGAACAACGTGTGCAATTCCGCGAGCATCAATTTTTTCAAAGCGGTGCCGTGCTGCAAGGTCGACGTGACGACCGAGCCTTTGCATAAGGGCCGCTCGACGGCCGTGATTCGCGTGACCACGCGCGAGGCGGCGACGGGCAAGCTGCTGTTCCAGTCGACGCACAATATGTTCCTCATGGGGCCGATTGAATAACGCGCCGAAACGGCGATGCGGCGGTCGCTTTGGGCGAGCGCCGTTTGCGCTCGATTCGCACGTTCGACGGCTGCTTGGTGCTGCGTTGCAAGGCTTTTCGCGGCGTGGTCGTTTGGGTGGGGTAGTAGGGGCGCCTATTCGGTTCGCGGGGTGTTGTTTCTGGGGTCACTTTGAGCCGGCCGTCTGCTTGCTTTTCGCAATTCCCATTTTGCAAGCTATCCGTCTATGGCACAGCCGCCCTCAACCGCCCGCTGGACGCGATGTATATATTGGAAAACAAAAAGCGCTGGATACGTATGTTGCATCCAGCGCTTTTCTTGTTGGCTTGCGTTGGCCCTCGGTTCATGCGGGTCTGCGTTGTCCTATGTCGCCTTGTGCGCTTGCGCGCGAAGGTCTTCGTCGGCATCGCTTCTAGCGAATGGTGATGCCTTCGGGCAAATCGATTGCGCGGAAGTCGAATTCGTCGTCTTCCTGTTCTTCGGCGGGCGCGACGACCTCCTCAACGACGGGCGCGGGTTGGCCGAACGCCTTGTCGAACGCATTAAAGCTTGCGCGCGGTACGGCGAACACGATGGTTTTGATGACGCCAGGGTGAGCGGCGATCCATTGCTGGAAAAGTTCGATAACCTGGGCGGGTTGGAAGCCTTGGCGTCCGCATGCGTAGGCGTTCACGATGAGCGTTTCGATTTCGTTGGCAGCCGCGATGTTGAGCATGGTTTCGATGCGGGCCGCCAGGCAATCGAGGCATTCGCGTTCGGAGCGATGGTTTTCCAGGGCGCGCTCGCGGTTGGGCTCGGGCACGGCGATGACGTTCGCCTCGCGAATTTCGCCTTCACGAATGAAAACGACGTTCGGCAAGTACATCGCGCGGCTCGTGAGCAGCATGCCGCACATGTAGCTGCGGTTCTGGTCGTGGTAGGCCGATTTCATACCGCACAGAACGGGGTAGAGGTTGCTTTCGGAACACAGAATTTGCTCGGGGCCGAAAGAGCCGTCCTCGTAGGCGCCGCCGGGGCGCGTGTAAGAAACGGGGTCGACGATGGCGGTTTTGCCCTGTGCGCGGCGAAGCGCGGTGGTGGTGAAATCGCTGGTCACCTGGGTTTCGGTTGCCTCGGCGGTGGGCTCGGGCAACTCGAGCGCGAGCGCGTCGCCGTCTTCGTAGACAACAGCGGCATCGATGGTCGCCTGGGTTTCTTTGGCGAATGCGCCTTTCATAAGGGCCAAATGCTTGACAGCTTCAGCGCGGCGCTCGTCGCGAGTGGGCATGATTTCCTCCCTTGGTCGGAATTTTGATTTCGCCGTCGATTGTAGTTGAATGCGTGCCGCACAACAACGCAGCCCAGCCGCATGTCGCGCAATTGCAATGTTGGGAGTCAATAGCTTCTAAAAAGCACCTACATTGAAATAGAAGCAAGCTTTTCAAACGAATGTTAGTAACTAAGAGATATATAAGTATATAAAAGCTTCTCATATAGAAGCGACCAGTCGCGCCTCTGGAATCTGGCGGGCGTAACGTTTTCGTAGCGGCGATGGCGACAGGCCGCTGTGGGCTAAGCGTGCGTTCCAGGCTCAAAAACCAGTTTCATAGTGTTCTACCTGCGTTTTCTTCAAGGGGTTCGTAAATACGGCCCTCTTCTTTGCTCATGTGTCGCACATGCGAACCTATTGGCGGCAGCGGTCTTCTTGTAAGAAACGAAAGTAGGTCGCGGCCCATTTTGGCCATTTTCGTTGCGAAATGGCACTTCCGCAGAAACAAAAGGGATCGAATAATCAAGGTAATTATCTTTGGGCGAAAGGAGCCGTGCATGAAAGTAGGAAGGGTCAAGCAATGGGCGCATAAGGCGGGAAGCATGAAGGAGGCCACACCATGAAGCGATTGAAAATGGCGATTGCGGCGCTGCTCGCATTCGCACTGCTTCCCTTGATTGGGAGCACGGCTTTGGCCGACGAATCGAGCGCGTCGTCGCGCGATCAGCAGATTCGTGCGGCAGCAAACATTGAGACGATCGCCGACGCATCGACGATGGGCGATTGGTCTGGCGTCGTCGAAAATACGACCCAAAATATCGGTCGTATTTGGACCGACAAAACGGTATCGACTAACGATATTGACATCTCAGGCGCCATGAGCGCTACGGTTTCTAAGGGCGATTCCGATTTCATCACGGCGCTTTCGGTGCTTTCTTCTACATCGAACATCGCGTCGACGTCGACCACGCCGCTCGACATCGTGCTTGTGCTCGACGCATCGGGATCTATGGACGACTCCATGACCGGCGGAAAACGCATCGACGCGCTGAAGAATGCCGCGGATGCGTTTATCGACGAGATTGCAACGCAAAATGCGAGCATTTCCGACGCATCGAAGCAGCATCAGGTTTCTATCGTGAAGTTCGCCGGCAAGAAGTCAAGTAAGGTTGGCAACGACACGTATCGCAAGGATGGGTACACTTACAACTACAGCCAGGTCATGAAAAGCATGGCGGAGTGCAACGAAACGACGAAGAGCTCGTTTAAAGACACCATCAACGCCATCAATCCGGCGGGCGCTACGAATGCGGCTGCTGGCATGGAGCTTGCGCAGGGTCAAATCTCCAAGCGTTCCGATGCAAAAAAGATTGTTATTTTCTTCACCGACGGCACGCCAACGACTCAAAGTGACTTCTCGGATGAGGTGGCATCGGATGCCATTTCCGCCGCTAAAGCCATGAAAGACGCGGGCGCCTCGGTGTATACCATCGGCATTTTTGATGGCGCAAACCCGAGTGACAATGTGAATGCCTCGGGAACATCCAACGAAAACAAGTTCATGCAGGCGGCTTCGAGCAACTACCCTGCAGCTGCCTATACCTATACACAATACTGGTTGAGTGGCGAGTGAAAGTGGGGCTTCGGCAATCGCGCTGAAGGTTCCGACTTCTACAAGTCTGCTTCGAGCGCGAGCGAGCTCTCGAAAATCTTCGAAGACATCTCGAAGGAAATCGTGAAGGGCACGGGCTATCCCACCGACGCTCGCGAGGGCTTTGAGATGAGCGATGGCTACATCACGTTCGACGACTCGCTGGGCTCGTACATGCAGGTTGACGCATTCAAAGCGATCGTGGTGAACAACCATGTGTTTAGCGACGTGACGAAAACCTCGACCGATACCGCCGACACCTACACATTTGCAGGCACGACCGAACTGAACGGCAAAACTGCGAGCCTGGGCAATATCGTGATCACCGTGACGAAATCGAGCGACGTGGCCACGGGCGATAAGGTTCAGGTTAAAGTTCCCGCGGGCCTTATTCCGCTGCGCAACTTCAATGTGAACGAAACTGCGGGCACTATGACGGTAAGCGATACGTATCCGCTGCGCGTTTTCTTCACGTCGAGCATTAAGCCCGATGCGCTTGCGCTTGTCGCGAACCCCGATGAAGCCATGGCGAAATACATCGCGGCCAACACCGAAAACGGCAAGGTGAATTTCTACGCGAACGCGTTCACCCCGGGTGCCGCGTTGGGCGATACCGTTTCGCACTTCAATCCTTCTAAGGGCAATGCGTATTACTACTTCACGAGCGATACGCCCATTTATTCTGATGAAGCGTGCACGCAGCCTGCGACTCGCGGCGCTATCGCGGCGGGTGGAATGCATTACTACCAGAATCATTTCTTTGCGATGGGCGAAGGCGGTGCTGCCGTTTCTCAAACGGAAGTCGTGAGCTTCCCATCTGGCACGGCCGAGCAGTTCTCGGGCGCTCTTGCGTACGACGCCAGCGGCAATGCCTATTTCAAGGCCGGCACGGCACGTTTGACATATATCGATGAACTCGCGAAGTCGAAGGCGGAAAATATCACCGGCACGGCGACTGACGTGCTGAACCCGAAGTGGAACAGCGAGACGTCGACCTCGGCCGCGACGACGGTTATTCCACATTTGGGCAACAACGGCAAGCTGTCGGTTGAAATTCCGGGAACGCTGGCGGTTTCGAAGACGCTCGATATGCCCGAGGGTTTCGATGCGGCCGCTTATTCCGGCAAGTCGTTTGATTTCGAGCTCACGGTAGAGGCCGCGGCGGGTAAAACGCTGCATGCCGAAGTGAAGAACGCCGCGGGAGAGGTGTGCGGCGACCCGTTTGAGCTGACGTTTGACAAGAATGGAAAGGCAACGCATTCGATCAAGGCCGATGAAACGCTGTACGTGTATGGCGTTGCTCCGAATGCCGACTATTCGGTTGAGGAGTTGCTGAATGTGCCTGCCGACGATGGCTCGCTGACGCATGCGAATCCTGGTTTCTTGCAGTCGTCTCCGACCGATGCCGAAGGCAAGGCAAGTGCCGCGACGGGCACGGTTGTAGCGGGCGAGTTTGCGAAGGCCGAATTCGTGAACACGTATGCTGCGCAGGGTACGCTGGAGGGCTCAACTGCGCTTGCGGGTGCGAAGACCCTCAACGGCCGCGATTGGCTGTCCAGTGACAAATTCACGTTTGTGCTGAAAGATGCCAACACGTCTGTGGTCGCTCCAATGCCCGAAGGTGCAAGCGATGGCGTGGCTCGTCTTGAGGTAACGCAGCCCGAAGGCACGCCGGCGGGCACGCAAGTCGGTTTCCATTTCGGCGACATCGTGTACACGCAGCCTGGCACGTATATCTACCAGATTTACGAATCGGAAGAAATGAGCACCGTTAACCCGGGCGTTTCCATGTCGCAAGCTTTGTACGGGGTGAAAGTTGCTGTCGCCGACAAGCATGATGGCACGCTTTCGGTCGAATCGGTTATGACGAAGCTTGCGGACGATAACGGCGTTGAATTCAAAACGCCCGAGGCCGCCGAGCTCGCTGCGTTTACGAACACGTTCAGCGACGAGAGCGTGACGTGGAACCCGAGTGGTACGAAAACGTGGAACGACGCAACGGGTCAGCGCACGCTTGAGTCGGGCATGTTCTTCGTGATGGTGAAAACGACTGACGCTTCGGCTCCGTTGCCCAAGGGAGATGGCGTCGAGGTCGTGACGGGCAAAACCGCCGGCGTTGACTACCGCGGCGTGGTGTCGACAGTTTCGGCGGGCGGAGGCATCGCGTTCCCCCAGGCGACGTTCAACCTGAGGGACTTGGGTGACGCGAAAAGCAAGGAATATGTCTACGAAATTTCTGAAGTGGTGAAGGTCGGCGATACGTGGGTCGATGCGAAAGATCTGACCGCTGGCCAAGGTTTGCCTGGTGTGACGTATGATTCCACAGTATGGCAGGCGACTGTCACGGTTAAAAGCGTGGTCGAGGGCGGTGATGCCCATATCAAGCTGAGCGTTGCGTATGCCAAGCAGGGTGCCGCGACCGATGCGGAAGCTGTTCAGACCGACGCGAAGGCGTTTGCATTCGAAAACAGCTACAATCCCAAACCCGCTGTGCCCGCAATTTCTGGCACAAAGGTGTTCCAGGGTCGTGCGATGACCGAAGCTGAGAGTTTCGGGTTCGGCCTGGTGCCGGCTAACAAAGCCGCGACCGACGCGTTCGGCGCCGATTTTGCGAAGCAGGCAACGGTAAGCGGTTTGGCGAATGGCGATTCGAAGACTTTCAACTTCGATGAACTGTTGTTTAAGTTTAACAAACCTGGCACGTATACGTTCAAGATGGTCGAGAACGCTTACTGCGGCGAGGCGCTGAATTCCGAAGCTGCACAAGCGAGCAACATCGCCTTTGATACCCATGAGTGCCTGGTGACGGTCAAGGTGACCGACGATCATTCGGGCACTTTGCAGGCCGAGGTTTCTTACGACGGTGGGGCGACTTTTACCAACGTGTATTCCGAGGAAAAGACGTACGGTAGCTTTGGCGGCCTTGCGGTGGAGAAGACGCTTGAGGGTCGCACGATGCATGCGGGCGAATTCGCCTTCAGCATCGAAGGAGCCGATGATGCCTCGAAGGCACTGCTTAAGCGCGTTGACGAAAACTGTAGTGGCGTGCTCCAGTTCAGCAACCCGAACGATCGCGCCGCAGGCGTGGCCGACGTCATGAAGCCGCTTGACGGCATCACGTTTACGCAAGCCGACGCGGGCAAGACGTTTGAGTTCGTCGTGAGCGAAGTTGTTCCCGGCGACGGTGACAAGCTTGCTGGCGTGACCTACGACGAAGCGACTCATAAGGTTAAGATTGCCGTAAGCCTGAAGGACGGCATGAACCTTGATGTGGCGACGTATGTCGACGGCGAGCTGGTCGAAAGCGGCGTTCCTACGGTGGCTTTTGCGAATGCCTACAAACCAGCTAATGTGGACTTTGCGACAACGAACTTCGGCATGACCAAGGTTCTTGAGGGCCGCGATTGGACCGAAAACGATAGCTTCTCGTTTGGAATTACGGCCGAAACGCAAGGCGCTCCCATGCCTTCCGGCGGCGCGACTGCGACTGCTCAGTCGACGAGCGCTAAAGATGGCGAGGCGGTGGCGTTTGATTTTGGCAACATCACGTTCACGGCGAGCGATATGCTCGTTGATGGCAGCGCAGTCACGAGCAAGACGTTCGTCTATACGGTGAACGAAATCAAACCCAACCCTGCGAAGGCCGGCATCCAGTACAGCACGAATGTCGCGAAGGTTTACGTGACGGTGACCGACGACGGCGAAGGCTACCTGGTTGCTACGTCCTCGACCGAGAACGGCACGTTCGTGAACAAATACGAAACGACCCTCAACTACACGGCTGCTGGCGGGTTGACGCTGACGAAGACCTTGAACGGCCGCGACATGACCCAGGGTCAGTTCCAGATTCAGGTTGTGCCTTACGACGAAGCTTCGGCTGCGGCGCTTGGTCTGCCCATGAACGGCAAGGTGTTCGATATGCCTGCTGCCAAGGATGGTAAGGCGGCGAGCGTGCCGGTATGCAGCGATGTGGAATTCACGCAGCTCGACGCGGACAAAACGTTCACGTATATCGTTTCCGAGCTTGGCGACGCGGGCAAAGGATACACCTTCGATAAGGTTGATCGTGCGGTGACGATTTCCGTGAGCGATGATCCCGCTACGGCAACGCTTACGGCGACCACGACGGTTTCTGGTGGTCTCGATGCTGCGACATATACCTACAAGACGGGTGATAGCCCAGCCGCCGATGCGGCAAAGGTTTCGTTCACGAACAGCTATTCCGCTTCGGGAAGCGTTGATGTGAATGCGACGAAAACCTTGAGCGGCCGTGCGCTGGTTGAAGGCGAGTTCGCCTTTGGCGTGCGGTATGCCAACGGTGAAGCGGCGGGCAGCGACGTGCTTACGGCGACGAACGCGGCCGACGGCGCGGTTGCATTCGGCGCGCTGAGTTTCGATACGGCGATGCTGAACGAGCTGGCCGCGAAGGGCTCTGCCACGAAGCCGACGAGCGACAATGGTAGCGTGACCTGGACTATTCCGTGCATTGCGTACGAGAAGACCGACGGGCTCTCTGATTGTGGCGTTACTGCAACGACCCAGCAGATTTCATTTGTCGTCAAAGCTGTCGATGATGGTTCCGGCAAGCTTGCCGTGACTATCGAGGCTGGCGAGAAGGGTTTGGCCTTCGAGAATACGTACGGAACAGACGATGTGTCGGTGAGCGTGACAGGCGTGAAGCATTTGAGCCACGCCGAGGGCTTGACCCCGGGCGCCATCACGGGCAAATTCACGTTCACCATTACGGCGAACGAGGATGGCGCTCCCATGCCTTCCGGCGGCGCGACTGCGACGAATGCCGCTGATGGAAGCATCGATTTCGGCAAAATCGTGTTTACGCTCGATGCTCTGAACAAGGCGCTGGGCACCATGCAGCAAGGAGCGGCTCTTGACACTGGTGCGGCAAGCATTCAGTCTGCAGCTCCTGCCGCGAATGATGTCGTGGCTGCGGGCGCGACCGCGGGCGTCGAGGTTGCGGGCGATTCCGCAACGCCTGCGCAGGCGACGACGGGCGATGATCTTGCTGGCAATGCTGCTGATGGTGCGGCGAATGCCGACGGTTCTGGCCAAGGTGCGGTTCCTGTGAGCGACGATGCGGTTGGGCTTGCTGCGGCAGGCGGCGCTGAGCCTGCAGCGGTTGACACCGCTTTCGGCACAAGCGATGCGGCTCCGAGCGGCAATGCGAGCGATCAACCGACGGCTTCCGTGGCTTCCGGCAATGCTGTAGCGGCTGCCAATGCGGCAACCGATAATGCGGCGGCGAGCGTTCAGGGTGCTGCTCCTGCGGCGCAAACTGCCACGGTTCGCTCCCATGTGTTCACCTATACGATTACCGAAACTGGTAGCGCGCCTGGTGTCACCAACGATACCAGCGTGAAAACGGTGAGCTTCAAGGTGACCGATAACGGAAAGGGAGAGCTGACGGTTGAACGTGTCGGCGACGAGACCAAGCCGATGTTCGAGTTCACCAATGCGTACAGCGTTACCCCCGTTGATTCGAGCGTAACCGACCAGATTCCGGTCTCGAAGTCGCTCGTGGGGCGCGATCTGGTCGAGGGCGAGTTCCTTTTCGAGCTTGTTGAAAACGGTCAGGTTGTGGCGCTGGGCGCGAATGACGCTGCGGGCAACGTGTCCATGAGCGCGGTTACGTATACGACGGCTGGCGAGCACGACTACGTTCTGCGTGAGGTGGGCGCTGGCACGACGCATAATGGTGTGACGTTCGACGACAAATCGATCGCGATTCACACGCGCGTGGTCGATAACGGCGAAGGTAGCTTGGTGGTTGAACATGCGCTCGCTACGGATGATGCCAATGCTGCGTTTGTGAATACGTACGCGCACGGTACGACGAGTGTGGTGCTTGGCGCAACGAAGGTGTTGAGCGGCAAGGCCTTGGCCGATGGCCAGTTCACCTTTGTGTTGACTGCGGAAGACGGTACGGTTTATCAGGCGAAGAACGATGCTGTGGGATCGGTTGCGTTCCCCGCGCTGACGTTTGCGGAACCTGGCACCTACGTGTATACGATTTCTGAGGTGAACGACAAGCAGGCGAATGTGACCTACGATACCGCGACGTACCAAGTCGTCGTGAACGTGGTCGACGATGGTCAGGGGAATTTGGTCGCGACGGTGGCTTACGATGATGGCGCGGCCCCGACGTTCAAGAATTCCTATACTGAGCCGCCTGCTCCTACGCCCACGCCGGGCGGTGGCGCAACGACGCCGAAGAATCCGGTTGTGAAGCTGTTCTCGAAGACGGCCGACGATGCTGGATTGATGCTTGGCGCGGCTGCAGTTGCGGCTGGGCTTGCGCTGGTGGTGTGTGGCGCGGCTGCTTGCTGGCGTCGTCGCAGCTAGCGAAGGGCGAGCAGTAGTGAATGGAACGGCCCCGAGGAATTGGGGCCGTTCTGCGTTTAGGTGCCGAGGTTCTTATTGCCTGCAAGGGACGAGCGATCATTCCGCGTTTGGGTGACGAAATTCTTATTATGATTGAGAAGCAACTGCCTATCTGGCCTCGATTGTGAAGAACTGGTGATTGGCGGGTATTTTCGGAAATTCGGTCTTGCATTAATCGCTGAGGCTGGTAATATATTTTCTTGCCTTAAGGCATCTAACATATTGCGGGGTGGAGCAGTCTGGTCAGCTCGTCGGGCTCATAACCCGAAGGTCATCGGTTCAAATCCGGTCCCCGCGACCAAAAGTTTCAGCCCTGAACTGGTAAAACGGTTCAGGGCTTTTTCGTTGCCTTGGGGCAAAAATGCCCAAAGTAATCTGTATGGTAATATGTATGAGCGAAAAAAGCCTTAGACCCTGCGTTTCGCCAGGCTATCTCTGAGCGCTCGGAGCACCTCAACCGCAACGGGCAACTCGTCAATCTCGAATGAATCAAGAATCTCTTGCACCTCGGCGGAAAGCTTCGCCTTGTCGGGTTTTGGGGCGTCACTGAGCAAAGCGTCGGTGCCTACCGACAGCTCCTCTGCAATCTTTGCGAGCACGGGCAAGCTCAGCTTGGTGTTGCCCGTTTCGATGTGGCTCATGTGCGTTACCGATATTCCAACTTTTTGCGCGAGCGCCTCCTGCGACAGCCCGCAGGCTTTGCGGTAACGCCTGATGCGCTGTCCTATGTCGAAGTATTTCATTTTAACCGCCCGTCAAAATCAAGTTGCCTTGAATCGTATGGGCGATTAGCCTCAAATATAATAAACTGGAAAGGCTGTATTTCATGCATGCAGTTAATGTTTGAGACCTCATTCTTACGAACGAGGCGAGAGCGTTAGTGAGTCAAAAAAACAGGAGGTAATGCGATGACGCCAATGAACGAGCAGGAAAACCTGCTATCGGGTATCACAATCGCTCATAACCTGATGCACCGCGTGGTCAGTCTTCAGCAACGCATCAACCAGCTCACCACTCAGTTTGCCGCCAAGACGGAAAAGAAGACTAAAAGGCACCCTGTTCTCTATGCAATCGGGGGCTTCCTTATCGCGTTCACGCTTATCACGAGCACGCCACTTAAGGTGATAACGTATCTCCCTACCCTTCCGTTCTTCTCGATGGGAGGCACGGAGCTTCAATTGGCGGTCTGGAATATCGTGAACCTCATCGTCTCAGCTATCATCGGTGCGATTCTATACAAGGTCATAGCGAAGACGGCGGACAAAAGCCGCTCCCAGAGAAATGCCGCGATTGACCAAAGCAACCAACGAGTTGAAGCCAACAACCAGGCCCTAGCCCAGAGCATCGAGCAAACCAAGCAGGAGATTTTCGCCGTACAGCAGCAATGGGCTTCGCAGGTCGCCCCGTGGTACCCCATGGATTACGACAGCATCGAAGCCGTGGATTTCTTCCTTGCTGCCGTGCGCAACCATCGCGCCACCACCGTACAGGAGATGGTCAACCTCTACGAGACCGAGATGCACCAGCGCCGCATGGAAGCGGGCCAGCAGCAGATTCTCAACCAGCAGCGCATCGGCAACATGCTGCAAATAGGCAACCTGTTCATGCAGGGGCAGATTCTCAATCAGGCTCAGCAGATAAACGCGAACACCGCCAGTGCGAGCGGCAACCTCGACTGGATGGCTCGCGCGATGGGAAAGCGCTAAGTAATGACGCGGTTGACATAACGAGGCAACTCGAAACCACCATGAAAGAAAAGGGGATGGATAATGAACGGATTATCCCAGTGGGCGCGCTCGCATAAGCCCCAAGCCGCAGCGATAGCCGCTGCGATCGTTGTTGCGATCGTTGTTGCGATAGCCGTGGCAAGTGGAGCGTTCGCAACGTCCGAGCAACAACCAGAACAGCAGGAGTCAAGAACTGTCGATGTGACCCTCAGCGTCACGGCCGACCACGGCTGGGACGAGAACTCCACGCCCGCCATCGCCCATATCGAGGGCGACGACGTGGACTTCTACCACGCGGTGACCCCCGATGCCGATGGCAACAAGGGCACTTCCACGGTCGAACTCGCCGAGGGCGACTACACCGTGAGCTTCGTCAGCCCCGTCAACTCCGACGGTTCCGCCTTCGACATCTACGACACGGGCGCTCCCGTCGACATCACCGTCGATGCCGACGCGAAGACCGCGCCTGCCGTCAACTGCCCTATGGCGCAGATTCCCGCTGACAAGGTCACTGACGAGATGCTCGCGGACATCGTCAACAAGACCAAGGACGCCATCGAGAAGGGTGACGAGACCTTGAAGGGCGATGCGGGCACGGGCATCCTCGACAAGCTCGACGGCAACGTCGCCAAGAACCCGAATGCGAGCGACAAGACCAAGCAGGAGGCGACTGACGCCGACAAGGACGTCGATGTCAACGACAAGCCCGCACAGACGACGCCGTCTGCCAAGAATGACGGCAATAAGGCTGACAGCAACGCTGGCTCCCAGCCTTCCAGCAACGGTTCTTCGAACTCTGGCTCTGCTTCCAGCAAGCCTTCTCAGTCCAGCCAGCCTTCCAAGCCTGCCCATACGCACACTTGGGTGAACCACACGGCTACCCGTCAGGTCTGGGTGAGCAACTGGGTCGACGTACCTGACTACGGCACTCAGCAGGTTGCTGTCGGTACCAAGTTCATCTTCGCTTATGACGGCTACACCACTACCAGCATCAGCGATGCCAAGGCACATGCTGTGGCACTCATCAAGCAGGGTTTGCCTGAAAACTACCGTAATGAGACTATCTACGAGACTCAGCAGGTTCAGACTGGTTCCCACAAGGAGGACCACGGTTCCTACACGACCGAAACCTACGTGGACTACGTGTATTGCAGTTCGTGTGGTGCTCGTCAGTAACGGGTGGCGTGCCCACGTAAGTGGGCGCCGACGCCCGTGACCGATGGGTTCCCATCTCACGCAAGTGAGATATGGTGCTCGTCAGTAACGACGACGCTATCACACGGCACGTGCTGTGTTCGGGCATAGCCCTCACAGACCCGCGCGCTCCCTTTCGGTCGCGCGCAGGTGTCCGTTTCCCGAACAAGGGGAGCATCCATATAACGGGTGCTCCCCTTGTTTTTTGCCCAGATGCTCCGGAATACCGCGAAACAGGATCAGCAACAGCGCACCGGCCTTTGAAGGGCTTTTCGAGGTCTTTCGGTGGGCTGTTCTGAGACCTTTTCGCGCCCCTGTCCGAACAAAGCCCCTGCGAAGGTCTTTCGCTGGGCTGTGCTGAGCCCATTTCGCGCCCCTGCCCGAACAGAGCCCCTGCGGAGGTCTTTCGAAGGTCTTTCGCTGGGCTTTGGATGGGCATGCGTGAAAGACGCCTGCGGCGTCGGGTGCCTCTGAAACGGAGATAAGGAGGTACACGATGGACAGGGAGCGTCTTGAACCCAGCAGCCCCCAGGAGGAGGCCATGTGGAGGGCGCAGGTGCTCAGGCGCACCGCCCGCATCTGCTCGGCGAAGGCCAAGGAGCTTGAGCGCATGGCGAAGGTGGACGGCAACGCCCCTATGCGCGACAGCGGCACCCTGAAGGACGTGCTCAAGCGCATCGACAACGTGATGGAGTGGCGGTTCGTGAACGCTCTGGGCGAGGTCGTCCTCGACGGGGACATGCTCGCGGAGAGCATCGACTGCGAGGCCCTGCGCACCATGCGCTACTGCGTGGCTGAATGTCTCAAGCGAATCGAGGAGCGGGAAGCGGAGGGGAAAAGCGATGAGTGACTACGGCATCAAGACCTACGCCGACCTCGCCGAGACGTGCGGGAACATGGTGCTCGCAAACGAGATGGCAAAACGCCCGCTTGAGCTTGTAAGTGGGGACTGGGCGCCATGGGAGGAGATTTTCCAGTGGTACATCATACAGGACCCGTCGTTTGTCATGGGGCACACGGGCGAGCCGGTGTTCTACGACGAGGAGCTTGACCTGTACGTCCTTGGGGTAAATCATCTAGGCACGGCTTGGCAGCTCGTGCCCGCTCCGACAATCCACGACTGAAAAGACGCCGAAGGGCGCAGCGAAACAATCGCTGCGCCCTTTATTTTTTTGCTTCGCGGACACTCAAGACGCACTTTCTACACGTCGTCACTTTACGCCTGGACTTGTAGAAAAACTCCGAGAAGATTGCCCCGTTTATGGGGCTTGCCGAAGCGCTTTCTACAACTGTCGCAATTTTCGACAAATTCAACCCCTGAAACACGCCTTGTTTTCTACGGCGTTTCACGCCATATATCAGGAGAAATCGCCTTGGCTCCCTCCGCTATACGCTTCGGGGGCAAAAAAGGCAAAAGGGCATAAGGGGGACTGACGCAGCGTGCGCTGCGGTCGGCATAGCCGACAGTCCCCCTCGATGCGACCTTAGGGTCGCAAACGCTGCGAGCGCAAGGCGCTCGCAGATGCCGTCTCAGGACGTACGCCAGCGGGCTTGGGTGCCGGCGGAGCGCCACATGAAAAGGGACGGAGGCGAAAAGCCGTCCGTCCCTATCGAGACAGTGGATGCCGCCGTGATCGAAGCGACTACCCCTGCGGTGCGGGGCAGATCGCTTCGCTTTCGCGGCGGCCTGCATCATGAGGTTCAGCGGGCTGCGGGTTGGCTTACGGCTCGCCTTGCGGGACGTCTCGCACCAGCCCCTCGTATCGCTCCTTGATGCTGGCGGGCATGCACCGGCGGTCGGTGTCGGACCCGCAATAGGCTCTGTTCATCCACTCGGTCACTTCGTACTCCAAGATGAGCGGTTCGGGCCAGCCCATCTTTGAGGGGGCGCGGACGGAGTTTTGGGTGGAGCTCCATCCGATGCCGTGCTGGGGCAGGAGCGCCTTGACCTCCTTGACGAAGACCTGCTTGGACTGAACCCTTCCCGAGGGGTTGTTGCGCCGCGACCAGTGACGGTACAGGTCGTGGAGGAACTGCCAGGGGAGCAAATCCCAAGTGACTTGCGGCAGGATGTCGTCGAGGAACTGGCGCACGGGGTCGTTCACCTCGCGATACTCGGCAAGGAGCCTGCGCGTCGCCCCGGGCGCGTCAAGCTCGTAGTAATCGGTCTTTGCGAGGATGCGGTGGAGCACGTATTCGAGGACTTCGGGTCGGTTCAGGTAGTCGCCCTTGATGTACTTGCGCTCGCAGCCCTCGAAGCGCTTCTCGAAGGGAATCACCAGAAGGCGGCGGTACAGAGACTCCGACTTGTCGCGAAGCTTCGGCAGCGAGTTGATGCACTGAATCATGAAGCCTCGGAACTTCACCGAGCGCGGGTCTTTGAACTTGCGGTTCATCAAGAACGGGTCTCCCGTGATGATGGACTTGAGCGCCGCCGCATCGTCCAGGTAGGTGCCCGTGTCGTTCTCGTCGGTGATGATGGCGGAGACGCGCGTGAGGGATTCGAGCTTGAAGTCGTCCCCGAACGCCTTGATGGGGATGGACGCCCACGCCCCCTTGCCGCAGAGGTTGCGGGCGAGGGTGCAAAACGTCCCCTTGCCGTTGTTGCCGAGGGTCGAGTACAGCCACGCGCTCTTGTTCCAGTCGACGTTGGGGCGCACGACCGCACCGAGAACCTGCCAAAGAAGCTCCACGACCTTGGGGTCGTCGGAAAGCTCGTCCATCCACGTCACCACGTCCCAGTCGGTGCCGTCCTCGTTGTTGCGGATGACGGGATTGGGGGCGTCTTCCACGAAGTCCGTCCCGATTTTGGAGGTGAACACCAGCTCGGGGTCGAAGTCCATGAGAATCTTGTTGCCATAGTCGTACAGGCCGTTGTTCACGGCGACGAGGTCGGGTTTGGTGCAGGGGGACACCACCTCGCACACCGCGCGCAAGATCGCAACGACCTCATCGACGTTGCGTTTGCTGATCGTTGCGTCATAGCGGCGGATAAGCCGCGTGAGGTTGTCGCTTCTGGTGTCGTAGACGCCCTTGGCGTCCCCCTCCGACTGGTACACGCCCACGTCGTAGTTTCCGTCCCCCTCGTCTGCCGCCCAGCAGATGAGCTTGGCGTGGTGGAGCCACTTGATGGCAAGCGCAATCTGGAGGGGCAGAAGCTCCCTGAGCTTCTTGAGGCGCTCTCCCGGCGGCTTCTGGTCGGGGTAGGCGTCCTTCAGTTTTGCGCCGATTGGGGCATTTTCGTCACGAGGACCGAGATTGTACCTCTCAATGGCGTTGTTGGTGGCTTGGAGCAGCTCATTCTCAATGGTTTCTGGGGACGGGATGCTGTCCATGTCGATGCCCCCAAGATAGTCTTCGGTCACGGTTCTTATAAGCTCGTTATACGTCTGTCCCATGGCTTCTCCTCCGAATCTTTCGCGGTGTTTTTAGAATGTTTTACCGTGACATTCGGTGACTGAGAAGACCTCGTTATCTGCAAAAGCACAGGTAGAAGGGCTTTCTGTTCATAAATGAGCGGAAAGTCGGTGTGCTGTTTTCGTGAAGTGAGGACGCCGCGGCGGAGAAGGTGGCGCACGGCAGGTTTGGCAGGTGCGCGGCAGGGGTCGGCGCGGCGACTTCCTGCCACCCTTCCTTCTGAGGCGATGGGGGCTGAGAGGGCGCTGGCAGTCCTGGCAGCCTAAATAGTACATGGACACAGGTAAGACCGTCCCCTGCCTTTTCGTGTACGTCTTCTTCCACCGCTACCCGTTTTGCGGTGGCGGGAGGGGCTGCCAGGGTTGCCAGTCCCGCGTTGCGAGCCTGCGGGCGGGGGTTTGGGATGGCAGTTCGGGCCTGAAAAGCCCTGCCGCAAGACTGCCGCGAGGCCGCAACGGCGTCGCCCCGATCATGCAACGACGGGATGAGGAGCGTGCGAGCGTGCGTTGCAAGTGCGGGGCTTGCCCTGCCGCTTATGGTGACTTTATGGAACTGTTTTCCGAAAAACGCGGCGTGAAAACGGGCGCGTCTCTCTCGTTGCCCTCAGCATCGGTCTTCCCGGGCGATGTGCCTAAAATCAAGCGACATTTTCCCCGTTTGGCAAGAATGGCACAGCGGAGTAAGATGTCATCAGGCCGTTTGAGGCCTCGTGCTCTGGCGCTTCCGTCTTCTCGGAGCGCTAACCACTGGATGCAGGTGGCGTCTCCCATGACGCCTTAAGAGGCTGCCTCGGGGAAACAGAGCCTCCCCACGCCATGTCCGATGCACCAAACCCCTGCTCGGGCTGGGCAAGGCCAAAAGACCGCTGCAGGTCGGCTCGCGGGACGCGCGAATTGGGTTTCGCCGATTCCCGCATGTCAGGAAGCGCGGATGTGCGTATCGCATCCGATGGGAGCGCCTTCTGGCCAGGACGCACGCCGCTATTGCGGCTGTGCCTGTTGCCAGGAGGCAGTCATGGCTACAAACGAAACCGATTCCATTTTTCTCATCGACTCAAAAGAGGCCGCATTCGTGCTGGGCATCAGCTCTCGCACGCTCGCGAACTGGCGCTGCAAGGGCCGAGGGCCTGCGTACATTCGCCTGGGCAAGAAGCGCTCCCCTGTGATGTATCGCGTGAGCGACGTGCAGGACTGGATTGTCGAACATCAGGTAAAGGCGAGCGGAGATGCTCGCCGATAGGCGACGCAAAGGAAGGGAGGTGAAACATGTCCCGCGTCGCCCTTGAGCTTGGAGAGACAAGCATTGACCGCGCAAAGATTACGCCGACGCCCGACGGTGGCTATCGCATGCAGTGGAGCATGCGCTTGCTGAACGGGCGTCTCATCAAGAAGACGACCAAGGGGAAGTGCACCAAAGGCGAGCTGCGCCGCCGCGCTCATGCCCAAGCTGAGGAAATTCTCGCAACAGGCGGGGGCAGCACTCCTTGGAAGGGCTCGTCGAGCATGCGCGACTATATCCGCAAAGAGGTAATCCCCGGAATCGAGCGCACCGATGATTCCATCTTGCGACCCCGAACACGGGATAAATACTGCCACGTGCTCAATCTCGCGGCGGAGGCGTTTGGGGGCTTTCGCATCGCGGACGCGGTTCGCCCGCGCAACCTCGAAGGCATCTTGGAGGGGATGGCAAGGCGCCACGGCACCTCTACCGCCAAGCATTGCCAAAAGACGGTGAGCAAATATGTTCTTGAGCCTTTGGTACGCGACGAGGTAATCGCCCACAACCCCCTCAAGAGCTTCAGGCCGCGCCTGCCTGAGTGCCGCATGACAAACAAGGCTCCGGGCGGACAGGCGCTCACGCCGGAGGAGCGCGGGCGCGTGCTCGAATACCTGCTTGCGATTGACCCCAATGATGTAAATCCGCCGAAAAGAGGGCGCTATACCGTTGAGGATGTGCGCAATCTGCGCCGCGCTGTCGTTGAGATCACGCTGCTGCAGGCAGTGACGGGGCTTCGCATCAACGAGGCGAGACTGCTCAGCCGCGCGAACGTTGAGGACAAGGACGGCTTGCTTAGTGTCACCGTGACGACCGAGGTGTCAAAGACCCATCGTGGGCGTACCATCCCCATCCTTGACGAGCGCGTTGCCGAGCGCATGAGGGCGCGGCTGGAAAGAGCGGGGGCCGAACCAGGCGCGCTGCTGTTCCCCGCCCCCGCGGCTCCTGGCAGCGCGTGGGACATCAACAACGCGCAGCATGCCATTAAGAAGCTCTATCACGAGTTGGCAGACACCTTGGACATACCCCTTCTCGATAAGGTCTCGACCCATGTCTGGCGCGCGACCCTCAACACCGAGTGGATGCAGAGAGGCGTTCCCGATTTGATTCGCTCGGCGTATTTCGGGCACAGCCCCGAGGTGAATCGCAGCTACTATACGGATACGACCAACGTCTCCGTTTTGGTGGACATGCTCCGTACGACCTAGGGGTTCGAGGTAATCTGTATGGTAATATGTATGAGCGTGATTTTCCGTGATTTTACGTGATACCGAGTGACACTGTTTTGGTCGAAAAATAGGGTTTGAGCTGGGATGATACAGCGTGTGACCTCGGGAAACTAGAATTTGAAAAGGGTGCCCGGAGGTCATTGGTTCAAATCCGGTCCCCGCGACCAAAAGTTTCAGCAGGTCAGAACGGTAAAAGTTCTGACCTGCTTTTTTATTTTCGACTCTCGAATTCGCCCCGGGGAAGAATTTGAGAAGAATACGTTCCCGTTGTGTGCGTGACGTGTGGCACGATGGAGATGGGCGCGCGCCGACCTTCCCATGGGAGGGCAGGCCAAACGGCAAGTCGTAACCGACCTGATTGAAGTTGCTTATTGTACTGAGTAAAAATACTCAGTACAATAAGCAAAAATACTCAGTACGAGAAGAATGCGGGTCTGGAATGTTTGAGCGGCATTATGTGAAAACCATCGTCGATAGGATCTCCGAAGCAAATAACCCGCTTATGCAGGTTGTTGTTGGGCCTCGTCAAACAGGCAAGAGCACGATGCTTGGCCAGGCTTTGGCGAAAGTCGACACGGAGCAGTTTTTCATAAGTGCAGACGATGCCATCGTTCCGAGCGAGGAATGGCTTCAGGTTGAGTGGCAACAGGCGAGAAATGCTACGCGGTCGGGGTCGCGCCCCGTGGTGCTTGTCGTTGACGAGATTCAAAAGGTGCCCCATTGGTCGCTCGTCGTTAAGTCACTCTACGATGCCGATCGGCGAAACGACACGCCGGTTCGGGTTGTTCTAAGCGGTTCGTCGTCGCTTCTGCTGCACAAGGGACTGGAAGATTCCCTCATGGGGCGCTTTGAGATTATTCATTCTCCGCATTGGAGCTATTCGGAATGCTTCCAGGCGTTCGGTTTCTCGTTTGATGATTACCTTTATTACGGCGGCTACCCTGGCGCAGCGCGATTTGCGAGCGACGATGCTCGCTGGATTTCGTATATTCGTGAAGCGATTATTGAGCCAACGATTTCGCAAGACGTTTTGGCCCTTGAAGATATTCGCAAGCCGGCGCTCATGAGGGCGCTTTTCCGGCTCGGCGCAACGTATTCGGCGCAAGAACTCTCGTATACCAAGATGCTTGGACAACTGCAAGATGCGGGCAACACGGTGACGGTTGCGCATTATCTCGATTTGCTTGATAAAGCGGGAATGCTTTGCGGCATTCAGAAATACGATGCCAAAGAGGTGAGGCGCAGAAAATCGTCGCCACGTTTCATGGTGTACGACACCTCGCTTATGACGGCATCGTCGGGAATTGAGAAATCGAGATATTTGGGTGAACCCGATTTGCGCGGCCATTTGGTCGAATCGGCGGTTGGCGCACGGCTTCTCGCGCGGGCGTCCGAAGAGGGTCTGGGCGTGTATTGGTGGCGTGAGGGGACGAAAGAGGTTGACTTCGTCGTTTCGAAGGGCTTTGATTCGCTTTCTGCTATTGAAGTGAAAAGCGGCAAGGAAAAAGGCCAAAGTGGAATGGCCGATTTCCTGTCTGTCCATCCGAGTGCGAAGCGAATCGTTGTTGGTGGCGCGGCGTCTGGTGCATGCGGCGTCGAGGAATTCCTCAAAGATGAGGTGGAATTGTTTTACTAGTCTGCCGTTTTGTCGTTGCTTGCTGCGCCGAAACCGGCTCGTTTATCAAAAAGGCCGATTCCGAATTTCCGGAATCGGCCTTTGCCGTTGTTGGACGAAGTTGCGGGAAGCAAGCTAGACTTGATCCGTTGCTGGCGTCTCGTTACTTCAAAGTTACCATTTCGAACATGGGCAGGGCATCTTCCCAGGTAAGATTGCTGTTGGCGTAGATGCTGACCGTTGTGCCGTTCGATGCTTCGGCATACAGGTACGTGGCGCCATGCGTAGCGACGAAGCGCGTCCACGTCACGCCATTGATTTCGACTTCGTCAATCTCGCCGCCACCCATGTTGTTCTGGGCGAGCTTAGCTTCACCCATCGGGTCTTTGGAGGCGGTGTACATGTCGACGTGCCCATCATCTACGGCATCGAGGCTGAATTCGGCATCGCTGTGCTTCTCGTCCATTTCGGTAAGCGTCCAGCCATCGGCGGCCTTCGCGCTATAGGTTTCGAAATCGACGCCGCCAAGGGCCTTGATTTCGTCGGCCTTTTCCTTAACTGCCTTGTATTCGTCGGTCTCGCATCCCGTGGTATCGAAGTGCATCACGCTGGGGTTGGTGCCGCCCGATACGTCATTCTCGAATTCGACGGTAATGGGTCCGTAATAGTTGTTGTCAACGACCCAGAAATACACCCACTCAACGCTTTCGCCAGGTGCGATGGTCGGGTTGCCCTCTGTTTGGGCGTCTTTGCAAAGCTCCGCCGGCGGGGTTTCAATTTCTTCGACATACGCGGTGAACGTATTGAAGATACTATCGCCCGGTTCAAGGTTGCCGGGAGCGGCGTTCGTGGTGAAGCTGAAGCGGTCAAGCGGCTTGTCGCTCGTGTTTGTGATGCGTACGCGCAGCCAGAAGCCATCTTGTCCGTAGAATTCGCCGCGATAGTACGTGCCATCGGCGAGTGATTCGACGGTGAAGTCCTCGACTTCAATCTTCTGGGATTCGTAGGCCGATTTGCTGGCGGCAGCATCGCCACCCGATTTGCCCTGTTCGCCGCCGCCACCGCCGCATGCCACCATGGTGCATACAAGCGCCGCGGACAATGCAACTGCGGGCGTGCCCAGCAGAATCTTCTCCGTCATGGGTTTCATCATTCCCATCACTTCCTTTCGCATCGCGATAAAAGTGCTCTCCCTTCAGCGTCCATCGCGCCAGTTCGGCTTTCAAAGCGATTGTGCTGCGTTCGCCAGTGCGCGCGAAGTACTTTGCGGCCCAAATGGTGAGTGCGCAAAGTCCCAAACGGCCAAAAGAGGAAGCGGTGGTTTGGATCTGGCTTGCCGACGAAGCGGTCGCGCGATTCGTTGATACCCATGAAGCGCCTCTGGGTAGCCACCCTTCTCGTTCTGTTGCCGACGAGCATGCTGCATGGTCGCGCTCATCGGATTGCGGACACTTGAGCGTATGTGTGGGGAATGGGTTCTGATACCATCCGTGAACCATGTCGCGCATTTCCCGTTGCGACATGCTTGAGAAGAGGGAGGAACACCATGATCATCGAATTCAAGGGCATGCGTCCTGATGTGGAGAAAGCTACGTTCATCGCCGACAGCGCCACGCTTTCCGGCGATATTCATTTGGCGGAAAACACTTCCGTATGGTTCGGCGCATCGGTGCGTGCCGAAGTTGCATCCATCACCATCGGCCGCGACAGCAACGTGCAAGACAATGCCATGCTTCATGCCGATTACGATTTGCCCATCACCATTGGCGAACGCGTGTCGGTGGGGCACAACGCCATCGTGCACGGCGCCACCATTGAGGACGACGTTATTGTGGGCATGCATGCCACGGTTATGAACGGCGCCCATGTCGGTCGCGGTTCCATTATTGCTGCTGGCGCGCTGGTCAAAGAGCATGCCGTGATTCCCGAGCGCTCGCTGGTCGCGGGCGTTCCTGGCGTGGTCAAGCGCACGTTTACCGAAGAAGAGCTTCAGCGCCAGAAGAAAAATGCGGCGGTATATACCGACGACGCGAGCGAGTATGCCAACAATGTCAAAATTGTAGGCTAGCGAGTTTCGGGGCGGTTGGGTTCGCCGCGAATAGTGCGTCGCATCGGTCCCCAGGAGCCGAATGACATCTTTTTCGATGTCTTCGAACCGAATGATCGTCTCGCTTCGGCGTCTTCGGACCGAAGTCGCCTTGTTTCGGCTTTCGTGCCTGTCCTAACGATTTTCGGCCTGTATCGTTGCTTTTTGCACGTGCTCTGAAATTTCGGTTTGCGCTTTCGGGAACATCGGGTATAATTCGATTTCGCGCCCGAGTGGCGGAATGGCAGACGCGGCGGTCTCAAAAACCGTTGTCGAAAGACGTGCGAGTTCGACTCTCGCCTCGGGCACCATTCTGAATCTGAAAAGCCGGCTTCTAAGGAAGTCGGCTTTTTCTTTTAAAGATCCTACACCTCGGCACGAATAAAGGTCTACGTCTCGGCGCGAATTCCGCTTCGGCCGCGCTTCCGTGTTCGAAAGGAGGAGATCAGCTTCCTTTTGAAGTTGGTTTCTTTTGAAGGGTCGACGATCTCGACTTAAAGGGCCTACGCTTTCGACGCCAGCATGAAATGTAAGAAACGAAGAGCAGCCCGCTATGCGAACGCGGCATCGATTCTGCATGAAACGCACGTTCGGGCAGTCAAACGACGTTCAGGCGGTTGACACCTTCCCGCTCGGCGTATGGAAGCCTGTCGAAGGCGTGCGTTCCGTTCGGCATATGGGGCTTGTTGAGAAAGTGGGTCCTGCTCGCCATACGGAAGCCCGCCGAAAAGTGCGCCTTGTTTGGCGTATAGGAGCCTCTCGGACCTCTCGGAAAGTGTGCTTTGTTCGGCGTATGGAAGTCTGTCGGAGGCATGCATTCTTTTCGGCGTTGGCAGAAAATGCCGCAATGGGGCCCGATTGCATGGATTTGGGAACGTGCTGCCAGGAAACGCCACGATGGGGCCTTTTCTCGGGCGGGTATTCTTCGGCTCTCTTTTCGGAAAATTACGTGACCTGGCCTTTTGTTGAACTTAGTTACTCCGTTCGGGCTTTTGTGGGCTTTTTCCTTCGTAATGAGGTCTGCAGAGAGGCCCCCTTGTCGCGTTTTCTGCCATCTGGGGCTTGAGACGCTGCACGGTTTTCTTGTGATGCGTTTCGGCGTAAGGTGTCTTCGTCAAGAGATTGGAGCTGTTTTGAATATCACGTGTTCTATGGCTGTGAGCAGCAAAAGCGGAAACACCAAATTGGTGGCTGATGCGCTGCAGCGCGAATTGTCTTACGCTGGAGTGCGCTTTGCGACCTTTATCGATTTGGATGGCGCGGATGCGGACCCGGCGCACTCGGAAGGCGTTAAAGGTGCTGAAAATGTCGAAGGCGCTGAAGGGGACGAGGCCGTCGAAAATGGCCAAAGCGCCAACGCCGCTGCATCGGCGCCCGCTGAATCGACGCTTTTTGCATCGACGTTTACCACGCAAGCGAGTGAGGCCGACGTGGTATTCGTCGGCTTTTGGTGCGACAAGGGCTCATGCAGCCCCGCTGTTCAGCATTTTCTTCAGGGCCTTGTGGGAAAGCGCGTTTTTCTGTTCGGCACCTGCGGCTTCGGTGAAAGCGACGAGTATTTCGCGCAAATTCTCGACAGGGTTCGCACATATTTGCCTGCCGATGCGCAGTATATTGGCGGCGCGATGTGTCAAGGCAAGATGGGTATGGGCGTGAAGCGCCGCTACGAGGGCATGCTCGAGAAAGACCCCGAGAACGCTCAGGCTCGCATGTTGATTGACAATTGGAACAAGGCGCAAAGCCATCCGAACGAGGATGACGTCTCGCACATCGCGACCGCGGCGAAAGAGGCGCTCGAGGGCATTGCCGAGTAGCGCCGCGGCTAAAGCGAAAGAAGCGATCGTGAGCGTTGCCGAGTGGTGGGTTCGCTTAAAGAAGAAGGCCAAGGGTTCGTGCCCTTGGCCTTCTTGGTGTTGCATGCGTTGAGTGCCTCCTGGGGTGCTTCGCCCGCGCCCTTCGCCTACAGCAGGCTGACGTTTTCGCCCTTCATGGCTTTGTTCATGGTGCGTACTGAGCACATGGCGCCGCACATGGTGCAGGTGCTCGGGTCATGCGGGTTGGTGCTCGCCACGTATTCTTCGGCCTTCTTGCGGTCAATGGCCTCGTCGAACATCGCGGGCCAGTCGAGGCGCTGGCGTGCGCGAGCCATGCGGTCGTCCCAATCGCGAGCGCCAGGAATGCCGTTCGCCAGGTCGGCGGCGTGCGCGGCAATTTTCGAGGCGATAACGCCCTCGCGTACGTCCTGCACGCTCGGCAGGCGCAGGTGCTCGGCGGGGGTCACGTAGCACAGGAAGTCGGCGCCGTTTGCTGCGGCGATCGCACCGCCAATGGCCGACGTAATGTGGTCGTAGCCAGGCGCGATATCGGTCACCAGCGGCCCCAGCACGTAGAACGGCGCGTTGTGGCACAGGGTTTTCTCGATTTGCATGTTGGCTGCGATTTCATTGAGCGCCATGTGCCCCGGGCCCTCAATCATGACCTGCACGTTGCGCTCCCATGCGCGCGTGGTAAGAAGGCCCAGCTCAATGAGTTCGCTTACCTGGCCCGCGTCGGTGGAGTCGCTCACGCAGCCAGGGCGCAGCGCGTCGCCGAGCGAAATGGTGACGTCGTATTCGTACAGAATGTCGAGCAGTTCGTCGTAGTGCTCGAAGAACGGGTTCTCGTTGCCCGTCATTTCCATCCAGGCGTAAATCAGGCTGCCGCCGCGGCTCACAATGTTCATCATGCGGCCGCTGCGCTTGAAGCTATCGATGCTCTTGCGGTTGAGACCGGCGTGAATGGTCACGAAGTCCACGCCTTCTTCGGCATGCGCGCGCACGACGTCAAGGAAATCTTGCGCGGTGATGTTGCCCAGGTCTTTTTCCAGGTAGCCGACGGCGTCGTACATGGGAACGGTGCCAATCATCGCGGGCGACATATCCACGAGCGCGCGGCGGAAATCGTGCGTTTTGCCGTAGTTCGACAGGTCCATAATGGCCTCGGCGTCGAACTCAAGCGCGGTGCGCACCTTCTGCATCTCGCAGTCGTAGTCGCGTTCGTCGCCGGAAATGCCCAGGTTCACGTTGATTTTCGTGCGCAGCCCTTCGCCAACGCCATGCGCGTGCAGCGCAGGGTGGTTGTGGTTGGCGGGAATGGCAATGGTGCCGCGCGCGACGCGCTCGCGAATGACTTCGGCGTCGATGCCTTCGTCTTCGGCGACTTGCGCCATTTGCGGCGTGACGATGCCGAGCTTGGCGGCTTCCATTTGGGTTGAATAGGTTTGGGTCATGGTTGCTCCCTCAATAGACGGGCAGCCCTTGCGCCTCGCCGCGACGCCCGCGCGCCCGCTTTCCGCAATTACTGTCCGAGGTTTCTGCGCAAGTATAGCCGCTTGGGACGTGAGGGGCGAACACGCTTCGCCGTATGGCGCGAATTCTGCACCAGTTACTGCGGAAAAGGGCCCTTTCTTCAAGGAAAACGGAGGAGTGTGGCGCATGGCATGAATTGTGCTGCCCGTCTAACAAGGGCATGATGAAGAAATGGCGGAAAGAAGGTTTGCGATGAAGGAAATCGAGCGGGACGCATTGCGGACGGCGGAAGACCATTTTGCGGAAAGCCCCTCGCTCGAGGAGCGCGTTGCTCGCATCGAGGCTCGCAATCGGGTTGAAGAACTGCTCGCGCACTATGCGCGTTGCGTTGACGCGCAAGATGCGCAAGGCGTGGGCGCTGCGTTTACGGAAGATGGGGAAATGTGTAACCCCGGCATGCCTGCTTTGAAGGGCCGCGCGCGCATCACGAAGCTCTATGGGAAGTTGTTGCCGGCGTTGCGCACGTCGTCGCACCTTATTGGCGCGCAGCAGGTTTTGTTTGCGTCGAGCGAGAGGGCGTTGGTCCATGCGGCGTTTCAAGCGTGGGATTCGTATAAGGCTGACGACGCCCTCGACTGCTTTTCGTTCGGGTTCTATGAGGTTGAAGCAGTGCGCGAGGCCGACGGCGAATGGCGCATGGCGGCGCTCAACATCAACTTCGCGGGGCAGCTTGAGGCGTCTGCCGACGGTCGCCTGCGTAATGGCGAGGGCGTAAACGGTCGTTTTTGCGAGCAGTTCGCTCGCCCGTGGCCGCCGGCACCCAGGGAATAGCCGTTGCGCTTGGGGCTCGGTCAAACGGCTTTTCTGCGAAGTGGGGCGGTGCTGGCGCGTGGCGTCGCCCGATCGGCCTCATGCTCAATGGGCATGTTTGAATGGGAATCTCCGTTTTTCACGCGCCTTCGCTCGAATGGCGAATTCGTTTTCGAGCGGCCGCGCCCGAATAGGGAACTCGCCGCGGAAGGCTTCGATGGAGTCGCTTCCGAAAGTCTCGATGGAGCCGCCCGGGGGCGTGGAGCCAGTTCTTGAAATGCCCGTTTATCCTGGGGTTTCGCTGCGTTACACTGAAAAAGCATTCGTTGCATCGTTAACCTGCGAGTAGGGGATAACCCAGGAAGAGACGGTGGTATCAATGGCGGCTCCCGAGACGTTGCATGTCCGCAACATCGTGTTGGTCGGACAAGATGGTGCGGGCAAAACTTCACTGGCCGAAGCCATGCTCTACATTTCCGGCCAAACGCCGCGCATGGGCACTACGCACGACGGAAAATCGTACCTCGACTACGATGCCGAGGAAATCAAACGCAAGTTCACTATGGGCACATCGGTCGCGCCCATTCCGTATAAAGATTACAAGATCAACCTGCTCGACACGTCGGGCCACCCCGACTTCATTGGCGACACGCTCGCAACCATGCACGCCGCCGAAATGGCCATGTTCGTGGTCGATGCTGTAGAGGGACCGCAGGTCATGACCACGAAGCTGTGGCGCGAGGCCGAAACTATGCGCCTGTCGCGCTCGGTGTTCATTAACCACATCGATCGCGAGCATGCGAACTTCGACGTTATCATGGCCGCGCTGCACGCCCGCTTCGGCGCGCGTTTGGGCGTGGTGACCATTCCTATTGGCGTTGACAAAGATTTCAAGGGCGTCATCGATATTCTGCGCATGAAGGCGCGTTACTTCGAAGGCGATTCTGAGCGCGTGGAAGAAATTCCTGATGAATATCTTGAGCAGGCCCAGGTGGCGCGCGACAAGCTGTGCGACTTGGTTGCTGAAGCCGATGACGACCTTATGATGAAATACCTCGATGGCGAAGAGCAGCTCACCCAGGCAGAACTCGAGGGCCTGTTCGACAAGGCCATCGCGCAGGAGCTGTTCATTCCCGTGTTCGTGGGTTCTACCATCATCAAGCAGGGTATTCAGGGCCTTATGGAAGACATTTGCACCTATTTCCCGCACCCCACAGCGCATGGCTCCATTCCCACGGCCGACGGCGGTGAAGTGAAGGTTTCCAAAGAAGGCGAGCCTGCGTGCTTCGTGTTCAAGACCTTGGCCGACCCCTATGTTGGCCGCCTGAGCTTCGTGAAGGTGCTTTCGGGTACGCTGGTGCCGGGTCTCGAGCTGCTGAACGCGCGCACGGGCAAAAAGGAGCGCCTGGGCCATGTGTGCGTGATGAAGGGCAAAGAAACCACGCCGGTGAAAAGCGCTATGGCGGGCGACATCGTGGTGGTGCCGAAGCTCGTCGAAACGCGCACGGGCGACACGCTTTCGGAAAGCGGCAGCATTGCCATTGCCCCGCTGCCGTTCCCCATTCCGCAGTATCCTGTCGCCATTGAAGCTGTGAATAAGAAGGAAGAAGACAAGCTGGGAACTTTCCTTGCGCGTGTTGCGGAAAACGATCCGACTGTTCGCATCGAGCGCCATGAAGATACGCACCAAACGGTGGTTACGGCGATGGGCGAGGCTCAGATCGATGCTATTTTGAGCCGCTTGGCCGCTCAGGCAAAGGTTGAGACGAAGCTTGTTCCGGTGCGCATTCCGTATCGCGAGACCATTCGCAAGACGGCTGAAGCCGAGGGTCGTCATAAGAAGCAGACCGGCGGTGCAGGCCAGTTCGGCGATTGCTGGCTGCGTCTGGAGCCCAACCCCGGGTGCGGCTATGAATTCGTCGACGCCATTAAGGGTGGTGCGATTCCGGGCGGCTTGGTCCCCGCGGTCGACAAGGGCGTGCAGGAGGCCATGGCCGAGGGCGTTATCGCGGGCTACCCCATGGTCGATGTGAAATGCACCGTGTTCGATGGTTCATATCATCCGGTCGATTCCAACGAGATGGCATTCAAGACGGCTGCGCGCATCGGCTTCCGCGCGGCATGCGAACAGGCGACCCCCGTGGTGCTCGAGCCCATGGCCACGATGAGCATCGCTGTAGGCGAGTCGTTCGCGGGTGCGGTAATGGGTGATATCTCCACGCGTCGTGGCCGCATTATCGGCACCGACTCAAACGATGCCGGCGAGACGGTCATTATGGTGCGCGTGCCGTATGCCGAGGTCGTGAGCTACACGAAAGATTTGCGCAGCATTTCGCGCGGATCGGGCAGCTACACCATTGAGCTCGATGGCTATGAGCAGGCTCCGGCCGACGTGCAGAAAAAGCTCGTCGCTGAATACGAAGCCAAACGAGCCGCCGGCAACTAACAGTCCGCGAATGGAACCTGCTAAATGCTCGCAGCGTTTAGCAGCTTTTCTCGTTCGCGAGTGGGCAATGGGGCAGGGGTTTATCCCCTGTCCCATTTTTTGCGCGGGGAACGTGTTCAATGCTCGTAGCATTTAACACATTCTTTGGGACAAGGGGCGAGGCAGCCTTGTTCCTTTTAACCTTGCCTTGGTTTTCGTCGCACGCAATCTGCTAAACGCTACGAGCATTTAACAGGTTTTGGCGGGTTCTTGCGCTACCATGGGCGCACGCACCCGTCGGAAGGCCCGCCCATGAAACTCCAACAGCTCGTTTATGTTACGAAAGTCGCAGAATGCGGCAGCATTACCGAGGCCGCGCGCAGGCTGTACGTTTCGCAGCCCTCTATCACGAGCGCGATTCACGACCTTGAGCAGGAAATGAACGTGCATATTTTCGACCGCACGAATAAGGGCGTGGTAGTTTCGGAAGAGGGCGAAACCTTCCTGGGCTATGCACGTCAGGTGCTCGAACAGACGGAATTGCTTGAGGATAAATACAAAAATCCCGCGCAGCGCGTGCCCCACTTCAGCGTGTCGTGCCAGCACTATTCGTTCGCGGTGAACGCGTTCGTCGACGTGATTCGCGAGTTCGATGCCGCACGCTACGATTTCACGCTTCGTGAGGAGCAAACGCACGAGATTATCGAAGACGTCGCCCACATGAAAAGCGAGCTTGGCGTGCTCTACTTGTCGGCGCGCAATCGCGAGGTCATAGGGAAGATGCTTGTCGCCAACGAGCTGGCTTTCGAGCCGTTGTTTCGAGCTGAGCCGCATGTCTTCGTGTGTTCGAGCCACCCTTTGGCGTCTCGCGCGTCGGTCACGCTCGATGACATGGCCGATTATCCGTTTCTGTCATATGAGCAGGGCAGCTTCAACTCGTTCTACTATTCCGAAGAGCTTACATCCACGCTCGATCGCAACAAAAATATTCGCGTGCGCGACAGGGCGACACTGTTCAACCTGCTCATCGGCCTGAATGGCTATACGGTGTGCTCGGGCGTGATTAGCGCTGAACTCAATGGCGCGTCGATTATTTCAGTGCCGCTCGATATCGATGAATATATGGAAGTGGGACTGGTCACGCGCAAGGGCACGCAGCGTTCGGTATACGGCGCGGCGTATATTGAAGCGATTCGACGACATATTCCGCAATAGGGTCGAGGTGGCGCGAAGCGAAGCGCGCGCGGTGACTTGCCACTTTGTGGCGCATTCTCGCAGGTCACCCAACGGTGGCCCCATGCTTCCGTTCTGGTTTGCGTGACGGCGCTCTTGGGTAGCTTGGCTCGGTAGCGCTGTGGCGACATCGACTCATTGCCTCGGCGGCTCGTCTTAGCACCGTGAGCTCGCGGCGCGTTTCGAGGGCTGGCATCCGGCAGCTCGGTTTTCGACAGGCTGGCTGCCTGTGTCGCTCTTTGCCCCCCCGCCATAGGAAAAACCTATTACAAAAGCAAAGTTATTCGTATTTCACAATCGCAAAGCAAACCCGCATACTGTTCAGCAGACATTAAACCAATTCGAACAGAGGGTTAAACATGACTGCGAATTCTGTAACTAATGCGCCGTTTCGCTGCGATATCGTCGGCAGCTTTCTTCGTCCCGACGTGCTGAAACAGGCGCGCGCCGATTTCAACGCGGGCGTTATTGACGCCGCCCAGCTCAAGACCGTTGAAGATGTCGCCATTCGCGACCTCGTCGCCAAGCAGAAGGCTGCGGGCCTGAAGGTTGTGACCGATGGCGAGTTCCGCCGCAGCTATTGGCATCTCGACTTCATGTGGGGCCTTCAGGGCATTGAGCGCCGCACGAGCCGCGAGGGCTATATGTTCCACGATGAGGAAACCACGGCAGATACCGCGGTGGTCACGGGTCCGATTTCTGGCGAGAACCACCCGTTCGTTGAGCATTTCAAGTTCGTGAAGGCGCTCGCTGGTGACGACCACGTTGCGCGCCAGACCATTCCTGCGCCCATCCAGACGTTTTCGGAAGTGACGCTCGATCGTTGTGATGGCCAGCAGGAAAGCCTGCGCGGCGTGTACGCGACCGATGAAGAGCTTGCCGATGCGATTGCTGCCGCATATCGCCAGGTTATCGCCGATTTGTATGCCGCGGGTTGCCGCAACATTCAGTTCGACGACTGCACGTGGGGCATTTACTGCGACGCCGATTTCGTGGCGAAAACGGGCATGCAGGCCGTCGATATCCAAAAGGTGAGCGAGCTCGGCGTAGCGCTGAACAACGCCGCTATCGAAGGCGCGCCCGAAGACCTCGTGATTAACACCCATGTATGCCGCGGCAATTACCACTCCACCTACGCGTTCGAGGGCGGCTACGACCCGGTGGCGCCGTATTTGTTTGCGCACGAAAACGTCAACGCGTTCTATTTGGAATTTGACACGCCGCGCGCGGGCGGTTTCGAGCCTTTGGCGCACGTCGCCGAGGGCAAGAAGGTCGTGCTCGGCCTTATCACGTCCAAACAGCCTGGCCTGGAAGACAAAGAGGCCGTGAAGGCGCGCATCAAGGAAGCGTCGAAGTACGTGCCGCTCGAGAACCTCTACCTTTCGCCGCAATGCGGCTTCGCGAGCTGCGAGATTGGCAATAAGCTCACCGAGGAAGAGCAGTGGGCGAAAATCGCTCTCATCCAAGAAATTGCTGCCGAGGTGTGGAGCGAGTAACGTTGCGGGCAATGTTGCGGGAATGCGCGATTGCAAACGACTTTATGGCGTGGTCATCGTAGAGTCGCTGTGGGTTGTGTTCTGGTCTGAGGATAAAGAAAGGGCTGGTCGTTTGAGGCGGGGGTGCGGACAATTCCTTGGACCAGCCTAAGCGGCTAGTCCCTTGCTTATCCGGTACTGCATGGGGCTCATCCAGCCGAGCGATTGCTTCTTGCGGCGCTCGTTGTAGAAAACGATGTACTCGTTCAGCAGTTCCATGAACGAGTCCACGGTGACGCCATCCCAGTCCCGATGGTAGAAGAACTCGTTCTTGAGGCGGCCGAAGAAGCCTTCGCAAGCCGAGTTGTCCGGGCTGCAGCCCTTCTTCGACATGGACCGGGTCAGGCCGTTTCCCTCGCATATGCCGATCCAGCCGGGCCATCTGTAATGGCATCCCCTGTCCGAGTGGCAGACCGGGTGCTGGCCCGGGGAGAGCGTCCCGCACGCGTCCTCCAGGGAGCCGTTGGCGAGCGCCGCGTTCGGGCGCCTTCCGATCCGCCATGCCACGACGAGGCCGTCGTAGCAGTCGATGACCGGGCTGAGGTACGCCTTCTCCTCGCTGGGCAGCTTGAACTCGGTGATGTCGGTGAGCCACAGCTTGTTCGGCGCGTCCGCGTGGAAGTTGCGCCTCACCAGGTTGGGGGGCGCGTCCGATATCTCCCCCTTGTAGGAGTTGTAGCGCCGCTTCCTCTTCAGGTAGGCAACCTTGCAGCCCTCTTCGGCCATCAGCCTGCGCACGACCTTCTCGCTGACGACGACGCCGCCTTCCCGCAGCTCGTTGTGCACGTACCGGTAGCCCCGCGTGCCGCCGGCGCCGTCGAATATCCTCCTGATGTCGATCCTGAGCTGGGCGTGCCTGTCCTTCGCGCGCAGCTTCGCGCGGCAGTACTCATAGGAGCTCTTCGAGATCCTCAAGGAACCGGTGAGCTCTCTTAAGGGGCGGTCGGACTCCAGCCTCAGCTTGTCGATCAGCACGGTCTTCTCCATGTTGCTCATCGAGCCGAGGCTCCCTGCTTTTAAAAGGTCGACGGCTCCCCTCAGGATGTCGTTCTCCAGCTCGAGCTGCCGAATCCTCTCCTCGAGGCCGCCCTCGAAGCCGGCGTACGCCGGCTCGTCGCCCTCAGGCTTTCTCGAGCGACCGCCCATCCGCGCCTCCTTCGTTCCGCCGCCTTTCAGCCAGTAGCGTACAACATCGGGGCTCCCGATGCCGAGCGCCTCCGCGATTTCCCTGCAAGACGCGCCGCCCCGCGCCATCTCCATCGCCTTGCCCCGGACCTCGTCGCCGTAGGGCTCGAACTTGGCCCCGCGGGACCTCTGCCGCGGCTTGGCCGCGGCTGCCGCCCAGCGGCGCAGGGTTCTGCCGGGCACGCCCGACATCCTGGCGGTCTTCTCGACGTCGCCGGTGAGCCTCAGCATGCCGAGGGCTTTGTCCTTTGAGTCTTGGCTGTACATACGGACTCCTGGA